>Ga0247611_10002481_pt1 | contig 29663 bp, 23 predicted proteins | sample 177DNAGHGhighgp2_FD_192422 | JGI IMG/M metagenome (GOLD analysis project Ga0247611, IMG submission 192422) | Sheep rumen microbial communities from Palmerston North, Manawatu-Wanganui, New Zealand - 1770 DNA GHGhigh gp2 | ecosystem: Host-associated > Mammals > Digestive system > Stomach > Rumen... | reverse complement strand
TCCCATTTAGCCTCTTCGGCATACAACCCAGTTATAAACGTCACCTCGCTTTGTTTTGAGTTCCACCTCACACGAACAGCAACCTTTCCGGTGTCCTTCTTGATAAATACTCGTATTGAATACTTGATCCTTATCATACAATTACGATGTGTTTAAAAAATAATTTGTACTTTTGTGTTGTAAATACTGATAATAACATGGCCTGAGCCACGTTAGCTGTGCAAAATTAGACATCCAAATTTACATCCACAAGAGGTCCCCCCTTTTGTAAGATTGCTTAAGATCAAGTTAGACAATTTGATATTTTGAGAGTTGTAATTGTCTGAAATTTAACTATTTGTCATATCAGACTGTTTCACATGGTATTATATCGAACGTCTTGTCCTCTCCGCTTTAAACGGGTTAAGCGTTTGCCAGTCAGACGATTAACCCGATTTTTTTGATTTTGGTCGGACGATTTTTGGATGAGAATTGATGGGACTCCTGCAAAACCATATGTTTTGTTCAGGACGGCATCTCTTGCTGTTGCAAAACTATTACTCGGAAACTTTACTGTGCTAACGCGCAGACAAAACACTTTTACCTAACACATGATTTTGCCTGTGTACCAACTTTTCTTCTTACTGGCAAAAGAAGGCCTGTTTTTTCTCTGTTTAAACAACATTAATGAATGTGAACTATTTTTGGACTGGCAGGACGATAGATCGATATGCGATTTTGGATGTTTGGTAGAAAAAGATTAACTTTGTGGGCACAATTCAATTGTTAAACAAATAAAGAAAGCATGGAGAAGAAAATAGCATTAGTTACCGGTGCGACGAGTGGCATCGGTGAGGCATGTGCCCTGAAATTGGCTGAGAACAACTACAACGTCATCATCACTGGCCGCCGGGCCGAGCGGCTCGAGGAAGTCGCTACAGCACTGCGTGCCGCCGGTGCCGCTGTGCTGCCCCTCGCCTTTGACGTGCGCGACCGCGAGGCTGCCGCAGCTGCCATCAATGGTCTGCCCGCCCAATGGCAGGAGATAGAAGTGCTGGTGAACAATGCCGGTGGTGCTTGGGGCCTTGAACCAGAGTATGAGGGTTGCTATGATGACTGGGACACGATGATCGACACCAACATCAAGGGCCTGTTGACGATGACGCGCCTGATTGTGCCTGGCATGGTCGAGCGCGATCGTGGCCATGTGGTGAACATCGGCAGTGTAGCAGGCGATGCGGCCTATGCGGGCGGCAATGTGTATTGTGCCACCAAGTCGGCTGTGAAGGCCTTGAGCGACGGCCTGCGCATCGACGTGGCTCACACCCGCGTGCGCGTGACCAACATCAAGCCTGGCCTGGTCGAGACCAACTTCTCGGTGACCCGCTTCCACGGTGACGAGGAGCGTGCCGCTGGAGTCTATAAAGGCATCGAGCCGCTGACGGGCAAGGATATTGCCGAGAGCGTCTATTTTGCCGTGAGTGCACCTGCCCACGTCCAGGTGGCCGAGATTCTTGTCCTGGCAACCCATCAAGCGAGCGGCAGCGTCATCGTCAGGAAATAAGCTACATTACAAATCAAATGAGAGGGACGGCCCGATGTGGAACCGTCCCTCTCATTTGATTTGGTGAAAACACCCGTTGGTGTTGATACTGGATTACTTCTTGCGGATGCAGCGGATGCTGTGGCCGAAGGTGTAGGCGTGGCCCGACGTGGTGTAGCGAACCATGTTCTTGCTCGTCTGGTTGAGACGAATCATCTGGAACGAGGGAGTCGAGCTCAGGGGATCCTCATAGGGGGTTGTGCTCCAGAACCATGCATCGGCACCATCATCGGCATCACCGGTTGCTGTCGAGTACAGGCCGGCGGCCCAAGCGTCAAAACCGGTCACATTGTTGCCCTCCTTGCCCAGGTTCCAAGAGTAGTCGGTGTCGCTCTTGAAGTTGTTGGCGGTGGGACCACCATAGCTGCGCAGCTTGGCCCACTGGTCCTGGCTGGGGATTTCCCAACCCTGGGGTGCGAGGTTCTCGCCATTGGCAACACAGTAGCCGTTGTAGAGCAGGCCAAAGATGTCAATGTAGTCATTGTCGTCGGCATACACGTGGCAGGCTCCGGTTGTGTTGGCATTCCACTCGCTGGACTGCGTGGTCTTATACAGGGGAATGTCGGTGCCGTCCACCCACTTGGCGGTGCGCAGGTTCTCGGCAAGCCAGTACTGGGTGCCGATCTTCACAATCCTGTAAACCTGCTCCTCGTTGCCGCGCTGGTCAACCAGCAGGTCGGCCTCGACGGTGGTGGGCTCAACGCTCTCGAGTGCTGTTGTGGTGATCTCGCCGTTCACCAGGTAAACCATCGACAGGGCTGTGCTGTTGCCGGCGGTGTAGGTAACGGTATTGCTGGCCTCGTCCCAAACCACCGTGCCGCCGTCGTTGGCCGACACACCCTTGGTCAGGATGGCAAAACCATTCTCGTCACAGGGATAAACCACGATGCGCTGGTCGTCAAATTCCTTGATGTACTCCTTGCACACCTCGGCAACCTTGACACCGTTGTACATCACGCGCTGTACCCAGCAGTCGTTGAAGCTCGAGGGGATGGCGATGCTCAATGCGGGCATGGTGACGGTCTTCTCGGGGACAACAACGGTGGTAGTGGTGATTTCTCCAGCCATGCCATATTTGTCGTAGGCAATCGTGGCGATGATATAGGTCTCCTGGGGAATGACATTGTCCACCGTGATGGTGATGTCGCCTCCTGCATCCATCAGCTGGGCACCGGCGAGTGCGGTCTCAATGTCGGCAGCATCGGCAGCGTTAACGACTACCATGCGATAGGATTTTGCTTCGTCACTCAGGGTGATGTTGGTGGTGAAAACACCATTGTCACCATCCCACTCAAAGGATTTGAACTCGGGAGTGGCTACCACGTCACCCTCAATCAGGTCAAACGACAGGCTATCCACGTCGGCAATCTTATAGACAATCACATCACCGCTTTTCATGGTGACGATGAGACGGTTGGGAGTCGATTGGGCTTGTCCGGCAAGGCTCAAGGCTACCAGAGCTATAAGTAATAATAACTTTTTCATCATTTCTTGAATTTAAAGGTGTTGTTGTTGATAGTGATAATGTAGATACCGCGCTCCAGTAGTGTGATGTCGATGCTCTCGCCATGCCAGTTGCGGTTGTTGTAGAGTTGTTGACCGTTGACAGCCCAGATGGCCACGCGGCCAGCATTGGCGCCAATCACTCTAACTGAATTCTCATCGGTAGCGATGCGAATCGATGACACATCGCTGCTGACCTTCTCTACCGATGACGGGTCGTCAATGCCTTGGTCGGTAAACTTGATCGACAACACTTCATTGATGGTGAAGATGTCATCACCGACCAAATTCTTCACGACAATGTTGCCCTCGTCAAAGGTCACTTTGCTCACCTCATGCAGACTCCATGAAGCCATTGGCCCGCCATTGGTGTCATAGAATGTCATGAACGACTGGCCATAGGCCAGGCTGCAACACAACATCATCACCAACACGACCAAGCTTGATTTGAAACTTCTTGTCATGTTCTTGAAGGATTAATGTTAGTAAAAACAGGAATTATCTTTGATTAAAAAAGATGTAATCAATCAGTAATATTGGGATCCTCAAGGCCGTAATGGCGGCGGCGGTCCAGCCACAGCAACGCCGATGCGGTTACAATAGCACACACACCAATGATGGCAAAGATAACGAGCGAGTGAGTGTAGTCGACCTGCTCGCCAACAGTGTCATGCTCCAGCACCTTGCCGATGAGGACAGGGATGAGCATTAGGCCAATGTTCTGGATATAATAGATGATGGAATAGGAGGTGCCCAGTTGCTTCATGGGCACAATCTTGGGCACGGCAGGCCACAGTGCCGCAGGCAATAGCGAGAAAGCAATGCCCAACACACACATCAGTGTCACCGCCAGCCAGCTGGAACTGCCCGGCATGGCAAAAACGGCAAGCACCACGGTGAGCATCACGCTGCCAATGACCATCATCGTCGCACCCCTACCCCGCTTGTCACACCAGCCTCCAAACAGCGGAGTGAGTACAATCGAGGTAAAAGGCAAGATAGCAGGAATCAGGCCCGCCAACTCGGCATCCACACCATATTTCGAGATCATCAGCTTGGTAGCGAAATCCAGGAATGGATATAGTGCCGAGTAGTAAAACAGGCACAATAATGTGATGAGCCAGAAGCCAGGATTCTTGATGGTGAGCATCATGTCGGCAAAATGAAATTTGTCATCATCACCATCCTGCTGGGTAAGTTGGCTCTGCTGCTTGTCGAGCTGGCGGTCCATCGTGCAGTAGTAAAGGTAGGCAACGAGACCAATACCCACACAGAAGACACCGATGAGGATGGGACGCGGCAGCCCCCAACGCAGAGCAATGATGGGGCTGAATCCCAACGCCAGTGCCGTACCCAGCCGTGCCATGGCCACCTGCAAACCCATTGCCAGCGCCATCTCCTTGCCCGAGAACCAGCGCACAATAGCCTTGGACACGGTGATGCCACACATCTCATAGCCAATGCCAAAGAAAGCAAACCCCAATGCCGCAACCACCACTTGCTGCTTGATGGAGCCCAACAGGGGCACCGACATCATGGGCTCGGGCGAGACAAGAGTGACGGCACCATAGACAGCGGCCGATCCTGCCAGCATCAACACACACGACAGAATACCCGTGAAACGCACGCCCATCTTGTCGAGGATAACACCGCCCACAAAGAGCATCAGCAGGAACACGTTAAAGAATCCCCTTGAGCCGGCAAAGATGCCAAACTCGCCGCTCGTCCAGCCCATGCCGCCGTCCTCGACGGCTTTCTCGAGCATGAACTGCAGCGGTGACATCTCCTTGGCGACAACATATCCCGCCATCATCGTGAATGACACAATGGCCAGCACCGTCCAGCGGGCCCAAGCCTGGTTCGCAATCGTCTCTCTAACTTGTTCTCTCATGTGGTATCAACTTTTCTTTTTGAGATTGTGCTTCTAATCAATAGGGGCTTTAAAGCCCTTAAAGTCATTAAGGTCCTTAAAGTCCCCTATCAGAATTAAATCATTAGTCCCTTTAGTTCTCGGGCTTGATGTTGGGCTCCTCGAGGCCGAGGTGCTTCTGGCGGTCAACCACCTTGAGGTAGAGGCCGATGAGCAATGCGGCGATACCCAGGCAAGCGAGCATCACCAGCGGCCAGGTGTAATCATACTTGGTGGGATCGGTCACACCGGGATTGGTGTTGTCGAGCACCTTGCCGATGGCCAGCGGGAAGAGCCACAGGCCGATGTTCTGAATCCAGAAAATCAGGGCATAGGCACTGCCAATGATCTTGGAGTCAACCAGTTTGGGAACGCTGGGCCACAAAGCTGCAGGCACGAGCGAGAACGAGGCACCCAGCACCAGGATGGTGACATAGGCGATGATGATGCCTCCCACGGTGCTGCTCTTGAACATGGGCAGAATGAAGGCAAACGTCAAGTGGCAGACGATGAGCAGCAACGATCCCAACACGAGCATCGAGGCAGCTTTTCCCTTGTGGTCAACATAGTTGCCCAGGATGGGGGTAATGCCCACAGCCAACAGGGGGAACACAGCGAACACGCTCTCGGCGCTCTGACGCATGTAACCCATGTAGCAGTAGCAGATGAGCGCAAGGATCGAGATGCACAACAGGCCGTACTTGGCACTCTTGCTCTTCTTCATGAAGTTGCTCATGAAGGCAGTGGCGGCAACCACGAGCATGATGATGTATTGCCAGATGGCAACCGAGTCACCTGCCCAGAATGAACCCTCAGCGGGCTCAACAAAGCTGATGTTGCACTGCAGCATGTTCACGGCATACTTCTGGAAGGGGAAGATGGCACTGTAGTAGAGCACGCACAGCAGCGAAACCAGCCAGAAACCCTTGTTGGTCAAAATCTTGCCGATATCGCTCACCTTGAAGGGGTCGTCCTTCTCCTCGGCCTCACCCGTCTGCTTGTCGAGCTTGCTGTCCATGAAGAAGTAAACGATGAACATGATCAGTGCGATGCACATCAGCACGACGCCAAAGGCAACCGCGCGAGACACGCTGATGTTACCGCCCAACTTGGCAAAGTAGGGCGAGAAAATCATGCAGGTGGCAACGCCCAGGCGGGCAAGTGCCATCTCGCTACCCATGGCAAGTGCCATCTCGCGGCCCTTGAACCACTTCACGATACCGCGGCTCACGGTGATACCTGCCATCTCCACACCGCAACCAAAGATCATGAAGCCGCAGGCGGCCAGCTTGGCGCTTGCAGGCATGCCCTCATAGAAGGGGGATACGCCCAGCTCATCAAAGATGGGGATATAGTTCAGGTTGTTGGTGAACCAGGTTGCAAGAGCAGTGTTGGCAAATGCGTCGGTCACGGCATACCACTTGATGATGGCACCCACCAGCATCACGGCGCCCGCCAGCACAGCGGTGAAGCGCACGCCCATCTTGTCGAGGATGATGCCGGCAAAAATCAGGAAGAACACAAACACGTTGAGGAACACCTCGGCGCTCTCCTCGGTGCCAAATGCTGTCGAACTCCATCCAAGGTTAGGGGATGATTCCAACAAGTCCTTGATGGGCGACAGGATGTCCATGAAAATGTAGCTGCAGAACATGCCCAGTGCGAGCAATAGAAGCGCCGTCCAGCGCATTGCAGCCGAGTCTCTTAAAGTCTGAATTTTCTCTGACATAAATCGATTTTTTTAAAAAATTTTTATTGTTTGGTTTATTGATTAATGGTCCTGTTGTTGTTAGTGGTTAGTCATTGCTAATTCCTAATTCCTAACTCCTAACTTATCACGCTATTCCTAATGACTGGCAGATGCGGTCGATCTTCTGGTCGGCCCACTCGTTCTTGGCGTCATAGTTCTCCTTCTTGTCGAGCTGGTCATGCACCTCGATGTAGAACTTGATCTTGGGCTCGGTGCCCGACGGGCGGATCGATACCTTGGTGCCGTCCTCGGTGTAATACTGCAGCACATTGCTAGTGACAGGCATGTCGAGCTTGGTCGTCTCGCCAGTGCGCATGTCGCGCTGCTCGAGCTTGAGGAAGTCCTTGATGAGCACCACGGGCGAGCCATCGATGGCTTGCTGCGGGTTCTCGCGGAAGTTGACCATCATCTGTGCAATCTCATCGGCTCCGCTCTTGCCGGGACGCACGACGCTGATGCCGCGCTCCTTGCTGTAGCCGTAGTTGATGTACAGGTCGATGAACAGGTCGTTGAGTGTCATGCCCTTGTCCTTGGCCCACGCGGCAATCTCGCACATCAAGGGGATGGACGACACCGAATCCTTGTCGCGCGCAAATGTCTCGGGCAGGAAGCCGTAGCTCTCTTCACCGCCACCCAGGTAGCGGCCCTTGCCTTCCATCTCGCGCATCACGGTGGCAATCCACTTGAAGCCCGTGTAGCAGTCAAACATCTTGATGCCTTCCTTGCGGGCAATCTTGGCAATGGTCTCGCTGGTGACGATGGTCTTGACGATGTACTCGTCGCCGGTCAGGCGGCCCAACTCGCGGTTGCGCACCATCAGGTAGTACAGGAAGATGATCTGGATCTGGTTGCCGTTCACCAGCTCATACTTACCCTTAGTGTTCTTGATCACCAGGCCAATGCGGTCGGCATCGGGGTCGCTGGCCAGCACCAGGTCGGCATCCACCTCCTCGGCCTTCTTGATGGCCAGGGCCATGGCACTGGGATTCTCGGGGTTGGGCGACTCAACAGTGGGGAACTCGCCGCTCATCACATCCTGCTCGGGGACGTGGATCACGTTGTCAAAGCCCCAGCGCTCAATCGAGCGGGGCACCATGTAGCGTCCCACACCATGAATGGGCGTGTAGACAATCTTCATGTCGTGATATTTCTTATTGACCTCGGGGCTGAGAGACAGGGTGTGGATGTCCTCGATGTAGGGGGCATCAACGTCCTCGCCAATGATTTGAATCAAGTCGGGGTTGCCCTCAAACTTAATGTCTCGCACGTCCTCGATGGCATTGACGTGGTTAATGATGTTCACATCGTGAGGTGCAACGACCTGCGCTCCGTCATCCCAATAGGCCTTGTAGCCGTTGTATATTTTGGGGTTGTGCGAAGCGGTAATGTTCACACCGCTCTGGCATCCCAGACGGCGGATGGCGTAGCTCACCTCGGGAGTGGGACGAGGTCCTTCAAACAGATAGACCTTGATACCGTTGGCACTGAAGATGTTGGCCACAGTCTCGGCAAACAGGCGGCTGTTGTTGCGCACATCGTGGCCAACCACTACCGATATCTGTTCCAGATCCTTGAAGGCCTCCTTGAGATAGTTGGCCAAGCCCTGGGTAGCGCTACCCACGGTGTAAATGTTCATGCGGTTGCAACCGGCACCCATGATGCCACGCAATCCACCCGTACCAAACTCGAGAATCTTGTAGAACGACTCCACAAGCTCGGTCTTATCCTCATTGTCGAGCATTGCCTGAACCTGGGCACGGGTCTGCTCATCATAACTGTCGCTGAGCCACGTCTGGGCCTTGGCGGTCACTTCCTGTAATAATTTCTCGTCAAACATAAGTCGATCTCGATTTATTTAGTTTAGTTATCTTGTTAATTTCCTTTCAAACTGCCAAAGTTACTTCAAAATTTGGAATCCTCAAAATAATCATAAAAGAAAAGCGCCTCGTCTCACGACGAAGCTGCCTTGCTAGGAAAAAAGTATCATATTGCTGCAAAAGTAATACATAATTGCGAGATATGCAAATATTTCGAAATGTTTATTGATTTTTTACACATGAAAGGTGCAAAGCATCTATTAAGCGAATTGTGCCACATGTCAAGGTAACAAGGCGCTAAGTTTCTCATTATCAATCTATTAAAATAATCGATTGAGGTTTTTAAAATACTTATATTGACACCTACTGCCTATCATCGTCATCAAATTAACGAATTGAAATCATTTAAAATCAAATGCTTAGCGACTTTGTGCCTTGGTGTAAGGTTTTGTGTAGTCGTTTTCGTCGAGCAGTTCAAAAACCACAACGGCTGTTAAAACTTCTCAAAAAGTTGCGTTGATGCAATGATTATTTTATACCTTTGCCACATGTAAATAATCAATCACAAATCACAGACAAAAAGATGAAGAAACTCTTTATGACCTTGATAGCGCTCATCGCGCTGACCGTTGCAGCCCCAGCGGCCCATGCGACCGACTGGTTTGATGTCTTGTCGGATGGCGGCGAGACGCTTGCCGTGAACCCCGACATCTCCACTACCGACAATGGTTCGAGCTACCTGGTGTGGGTGCGCAACACGTTTGACCTGCCTGAGTCCCGGGCCTACTATACCCGCGACCGTGGCTATGACAAGACTGTGGCCTACAAATTGACACTCTACAAGTTCACCGACGACTGGAACAACTTCAACATCGTGCAGGTGTCGGTCTATGGCGAGGATGATAGTCTTATTGATCAATATGCCAATCCCGATATGGCCAACACCGAGAGTGTGATTCCCGCAGGCTCTCCCATCGAGACCGTAGCCGAGGCCGCCAAGGTCATCTACGAGATCAAGACCAATCCCGAGTGACATTTTGACACCACAAATCACGTGGATTTAACGGGCTATCTTCATGATAGTTAATTCGTTAAATCCACGTGATTTATAGTTATTCTTATCTTGCGGTTAGCCGCAGTAGGTGCCAATGAAGAAGATGGTGCGGGTGCTCTCCTCAAGGATGAAATATAGGAAAGGTCGCGTGGCATGGAAGTCGGACTTCTGGTATTCCACAGGTCCTGGAGACGAAGCCCACATTTCTGACACAGTGACTGCCGAAGCCTTGGCCCCATCCTCATTGACCTCGATTTTGGCCTTCTGCTTCATGCTGGACACAAACAGGCTGGTGTTGGACATATTGGAGAAGTTGGCGCTCGAGTTGAATGCCGAGTGGATGCCCATGGGCTCAAGCACCTTGATCAAATCCACCTCGCTGGTGATTTCAAACCGTGGCATGAGGATATCCACCTCGTGAGGCGTCATGTTGATGGCGTCAAGATGGAGGGTCAAATCCTGTTGCGTCATGTCGCTGATGAAGCCGTTAAGGGTTTTGCCCTCGGCAGGCAGCATGACATACATGCGGTAGCCGCCGCTGCCAAAGGGGATGCACAGCATCGAGCCCAACTCGCTCTCGCAGGCCAGAGCCAAGGCCTTGCGGTGCATCAGCGGCCGAGTCACGACAGTGCCGTCGGCCTTAGTGAAACTGGAGTTGTTGGTGTCCCGAATGTCAAATTTCTCGGTCCAGTCGGCATTAAAGTAGATAGCGTTCAACAGATACATGGCTGCATCGGGATTGATTTCATCCAGGATGCTGGGAATCATGCCACCCGTATTGTTTTTGCACCACTTGTTGATCTTGTCCAAGGTGCCGCCCTTGGTGAAGTCGAGGGCATCAATCTGTGCACTATAGTAGTGCTTCATGTCGTTAACATACTGCTTGAGCAGGCTCAGCCCCCTAGCTGAATTGACCTCGATACAGTTGGCGATGCGCACCGTCGCTGCTGGATCGACATTGGGGCTGCCGTCGATCAGTTTCTTGCAAAACTCGTTCACAGCCTCGGGACTTTCCATCCCCAGGGCGGCAGTGATCTCGTTGCGTGTGGTTCCAGCCGCTCCAGCGTTAAGCATCCCCAGCATGTAGGTCACTCCCAGGGGTGATAGCACCATGCCACCCTCGCCTTGCTGCTCCTGCATGGTCTGGAACAAGCGCCAGGCAAACTCGTTATTGTTGTCGCGCAGGGTCTGTTGTTCAATAGTTAGTTGAATGGGTTTAGTCTCGGGCAACATGTAGATGACATCGCCATCATCCTTGCAAGAAACCATCGTGGTTGCTATCGTAATAGTGATAGCCAGTAACTTCAAGAATTGTTTCATACAGATCTGGGTTTTTAATATTCTTTTTATCAAAAACAGAACGAAGCCGAAATCTTGCACCATCAGTTCATCAATTTCCACAAGCCGAGTGTCTTGCCACGGAAGATGCGGTACTCTACCGCATTGAGTTCCAATGTGAATGGGGGCAAATCCACTTGGTCGATGATATCCTTGAGTTTTTTCACGTTCATCCTGGGATCCTGCACCCTACCCAAGGTGACGTGCAGGCGGAAGTCGGACTGGATGACACAACCTTTGGCCTTGAAATAGCGCCTGACGTCCTCGACCAGTGCCAAGAAATCATCGGGGACATGTGTGGTCGTGAGGTGAATGACCTGCCGCTGATAGCCCGATGAGAAAGCGTCAAGCCTGTCAAAGGTGATGATCGGGGCCACAGCCTCGCCGAGCAAACCGTCAAGTCCAGGCACCAGATTCACCCGCTCGGGTGTCTGGTCCAGAAACGCCATCGTGATGTGATAATAACCCCGTTGCCACCTGATGTCCACTCCATCCAGCAAGCCCCTCAGCTCCCTGAACCAATAATCGTCAAAGGAAATGGGCACTTTAATCTCCAAATAACTTTTCATCGTTTAATCAGTTTTTAGACATGGCAAAATTACTCATTTTCCTGAAACTAAATACCATCATTGCAGGGTGAGACGCAAGCCGGCGTTGAAATTGATGTTCCAGGGCTTGTCCTTGAAGTAGTTGAGCACGCCGCTGCCGTTGTTGAAATAGTAGCGTGCGGTGGGCTCGATGTAGATGCCGAAATCTTTGTTCAGGTTAAATTGCAAACCTGGGCCCAACATGGCCGAGAACTGCACGCGGTCCTTGCCGATGTCGAGGTTCCCCACCCTGTCGCGCTGCTTGACCGAAGCCTTGACGTTGAAGTCGGCTTGCATGGCACCGATGGCATAGAGGTTGACAAAACGCCACTGCCACAACGTGTAGGTAACGCCCAGGGGCACACCGATGTAGTGCAGCGTCTGCTCGCTGGTTGAGAAATCGCTCTTTTGCCAGGTGTAGACCAATCCCGACGTGAGAGCCAATCGCGTGCTCAACGGCACACTCACGCTCAAGCCCACAGAATAGGGTGCATGATGCTCGACCCATTCATCTTGCACTCTGCGGGGCGATTGGGCAGGGCCATGGGTCGTGCCTTTGGTCCCCGATGGAATCGTGTCCTGGGGGTTAATATTGTCAGTTGGGCCTACCATGTATTGATAGTCTTTACCACCCCTAAAGTCGGGGAACTGGTTGGTAGCATAAAAGCCGACAGTGACGGGCCATGTTTGCCGCGACGGGGTGACGGAGTGAACAGGCGTTGCGCTCGCATAGAGGGGCTCCTGCTGAGGTGGAGCAGGTCTGGACTGCGTCCTGGTCGTGTCTCCAGGAAGCGTTTCGGCCGTTTCCTCGACGATGACAGTTGGGGCTGCAGGTGAGGGTTGTTCCTCCCCAGAGACTTGCGCAGCTGGACCGGGTTGAACGGGGCTTGCCGCATGATGAGCCAGGGCCGATGCTGGCCTCGCTGGGGTTGACTTCCGTTCGACCTTGGGGTCAACCATGGCAACGGTAACATCAGGACCGTCATCCATGGCCTCGGCCCAAACGGGTTGCTCGGGAGGAGCCACCGTGTCGGTAGTGCCAGACGAGTTCCGCAACAGGCTGCCCGCACCGATAACGGCCCCCGTGACAACCGCCGCCGCGGCATATCGCAGCCACTGCGGAATCACATTGTGCCGCCGTGGCAGTCGATTCTCGATGTCGGTCCACAGAGCGTCGGGGACGGGTTCCTGGTGGTGCTCCATCATCGATTGCAATTGCTCTATCCAGTCGTTGTTATTCATCGTGCCGTCGTTTATAATCGTTAATCATCTTGGCCAGTAGCCGCTTGGCTCGCAGCAGTTGCGAAGCCGATGAATTTTCCTTGATACCCAGTGTCTGGGCTATCTCCTTGTGACTCTTGTGCTCAAACACAAACTGGTTGAACACGATGCGGTATCCCGTGGGTAATGAGGCAATCATGCGGTTGATTTCCCCAGGCGGGACTTGAGTGACATCGGGCGAGGAGTCAACGATGTCTTCATTGAACTCATCGGTGAAGGTGATGCGCGACCGGAGTTTCAACACGTTGATCGACTCGTTGGCGACAATGCGCATCATCCATGCTCTCAGCGAACCCTCGCCACGGTAGTCGAAGTCATCAATGCGCGAGAAAGCCCTCAAGAAACACTCCTGCAGCACGTCATGGCAGTCATCGTCGCTGGTGAGGTAACGCTTGGCAGTAGCCATGGCATAACCTGCCAACAAACCATACATCTCATGCATGGCTTGGCGGTCATGGTTCTTCACACCGTTGACAATCTCCTGTTCGGTCACTGGATATCTCTATTTTGATGAATAAACACGCCGCATGGCCTAATCTTGCATCGCAAACAGTTTTTTTGATTATAAAAACCGCCGCCGGTTGTACTTCCAGCGGCGGTAGTGCCTTCAATCCTATTGTCACTCACGTCAATGACGTGTTTTCTTCTTGGCAGTGGATTTCTTCTTGGCCGACTTCTTGGTTGACGTGGTCTTGGTCTTGTCGAGGCCCATCTGTATGTTCTTGATGAGAGCTTCGCTCGAGTAGGTGGCACCGGTAGCAACGTCGGGCTTGAGCGCCTTGGCCTCGGCTACGGTTTTGCCGATGTACTGGGCAAAGACCTTCTTGGTCGCACGGTCGAAGTAGGCAGGTGTCTCCTGATTCTGGAGAGCCTCGATATTCTCAATCACACCGTTCTTGACGGTGATGTTGAGCGGCGTGGTGCCGTTGTAACCGATCACCTTGCTGGCGATGTCGCCGGTGTAGATGACCTGGGTGGTGCGGGCCTTGCTGGAGCGGGCCTTCTTCTTGGTGCGGGCATCGAGCGATGCGGTGTCGGCAATGATCAGCATGATGGCTGCAATGATGATTGTCTTTTTCATAATTCAGTTATCAGTTTTCAGTTCTCAGTTATTTTAGAGGTTGTTAGCACTTGATGGTTTAATCCTGTGCTAACAATTCCTGTGCCAGGGCAAGGGTCTCAGGCTTGCCGATGTCAAGCCACTGGTAGTCGTTATCGGGATGATAACCCTTGATGAGATGGTGCTTACACTCGTTGATATAAAAAGGAATAATCGAGAATTTGTCACCCTGCTGGCGGCGGTAACGCTCCAGGTGAGGGAAAATGCGCGGCGAGATGACATGCAGGCCACCGAAGGCCATCTCATGCAACTGCTTGCCAGCCAGTTTCTCGGGGTCGGGCTTGATTTCTCCTGTGGCCTTGTTGATCCAGCCAAACAGGCGGTCCTCGTCGTTGAACAAGAGGTAACGCTGAGTTTCACGCTGCTTGACCAGGATGGTGGCTAACGAGTCGTGCTCCACATGATAGTCATAGAATGCCTTGAGGTCGAGCGTGCTGATGATGTCGGTGTTGTGCACCAGGAAGGGTTCATCGCCATCTAACCACTGGCGAGCCTTGAGCACACCCCCACCCGTGTCGAGCAGCAGGCCGCGCTCGTCACTGATGTGGACGTTGAGGCCAAAGTTATCATTTTTCTCGAGAAAGTCGATGATCGTCTGGCCAAAGTGATGGATATTGATGGTGATGTCGTCAAATCCCGCTGCTGCCACACGCTCGATGACGTGCTGCAACATGGGCTTGCCGGCAAGCTCTACCATCGCTTTGGGACGGTCATTGGTCAAGGGTCTGAGGCGAGTGCCCAGCCCTGCCGCAAAAATCAGTGCTTTCATTATCGGTCGATCGGGTTGAGGGTGCGCTCATGGTCGGGCTGCTCACGATGTGAAAGCTCTACACGCACATTAAATTTCTCGTGGATGTGTTGTGCCAGATGCTCGGCTGCATAGACCGAGCGGTGCTGTCCGCCAGTGCAGCCAAAGCACACCATCAGGTCGGTGAACTTGCGGTTCACATATCTCTCTACCGACTCATCGACCAGAGCATAAACGTGCTCCAGCCACTTGTCGATGGTACTTTCCTTCTTGAGGAAGTCGATGACGTTTTGATCCAGACCAGTGAAGGCCTTGTACTTGTCATACTTACCAGGATTGTTCAAAGCGCGGCAGTCAAACACAAAGCCACCGCCATTTCCCGACGGATCATGTGGTATGCCTTTCTTGTAAGCAAAGCTCATCACCCTGACGGTGAGTCCCTTGTCCTCGCTGACAAAGTCCTTGAGGTTAACCAACTCGTCGATAATGAGGCTCAGATAGGGATACTGGGTGAACGGCTTGTTGATGACCAGCTTGCGCAAGTTGGCCACAGCGGGAACGATGCTGTTTTTCATAAAGTCGGGCTTCTTCTCGAAATAGCCGCGGAAGCCATAGGCTCCCAAGACCTGCAACGTGCGGAACAGCACAAACAACCGCAGGTTCTCGTAGAATACCTTCTCGTCAAGGTCGGGCACATATTGCTTGAGCTTGTCCAGATAGGCCTCAACAAGATCCTTCTTGAGGTCATCGGGATACTTGGCACGCGACTGCCACACAAACGAGGCCACATCATAATAATAAGGGCCACGGCGCCCACCCTGGAAGTCGATGAATGCCAACTTGCAGTCGGCAGGACGGTCGGCATCCCCGACGAGCATCACGTTGCGCGACTGGAAGTCACGGTACATAAACGTGTCGCTGGGCACAGCCAGCAGGTCGCGTGTCAGTTTCTCGAAGTCGTTCTCGAGCTTGTCCTCGTTGAAGATAATGCCCGTTGCCTTGAGGAAACAGTACTTAAAGTAGTTGAGGTCCCACTTGATGGAACGCTCATCAAAGCACTTGGCCGGGTAGCAGTTATCATAGTCAAAGCCCTGTGCTCCACGGAACTGGATATCCACCAAGTCGCGCATGGTGCGGCGCAAGAGTTCCTTCTCCTCGGTGGTGAAAGCGTGGGTGATGGAACTGCGGCGAATCTTGTTCCACAGGATGTTCTCGGGCTTCTTGCCCAGGTCTTCCTGGATATAGGCCATGTGGTCGGCACTCACGCCATAGACCTCGGGCACCGAGAGGCCCTGGGCACGGAAGTGACGCGCCATGTAGATAAAGGCATCATTCTCCTCGCGGGACTCGCCGATGACGCCCACAATAGTGCGCTCACCTCCCAGACGGTAATACTGGCGATTGGAGCCAGCCTTGTCCATGAGGACGACCTCGGTCGGCTCGGTTCCCACACACTGCTTGTATAATTCTTTCAATCTCTCCATTGCTATCTTTTATTATATAAAGTGTATTGTGATGATATTAGAATTCACTGGTAAAGTGGAATGTGATCTTTGGGAAATCCTGCTGGGCCATCTGCAGGACATAGTTGCTGTCGGCCAGGAAGACGTCGCGGCCCTCGGTGTCGAGCGCCATGAACTGGTGCTTGCGTTTCTTGAAGGCCTCGAGAGCCTCGTCGTCATCGCTCTCGATCCAGCAAGCCTTGTAGAGGTGGATGGGTTCCCAGCGGCATTGTGCGCCATACTCGTGCAGCAGTCGGTACTGGATGACCTCGAACTGCAGCTGTCCCACGGTGCCGATGATCTTGCGGTTGTTGAACTGGTTAACAAACATCTGGGCCACGCCCTCGTCCATCAACTGCTCAAGGCCCTTGTTGAGCTGCTTGGTCTTCATGGGGTCGGAGTTCTCGATGTACTTGAACATCTCGGGTGAGAAACTGGGCAGTCCCTTGAAGTGGAGGTCCTCGCCCTCGGTCAAGGTGTCACCAATCTTGAAGATGCCGTTGTCGGGCAAGCCGACGATGTCGCCGGGATAGACCTCGTCGATAATCTCCTTCTTCTGAGCCATGAAGGCTGTGGGGGCACTGAAGCGGTAGCTCTTGCCACTGCGCACATGCTTGTAGTTGCCATTGCGCTGGAACACACCCGAGCACACCTTGACAAAGGCGATGCAGCTGCGGTGGTTGGGGTCCATGTTGGCATGGATCTTGAAGACGAAGCCGGTGAACTTCTCCTCACCTGGCTCGACGGTGCGCTCGATGGCGCTCACGGGACGAGGCGACGGCGCGATGCGCACGAAACAATCCAGCAACTCCTTGACACCGAAGGTATTCAATGCCGATCCAAAGAAAACCGGTGCCACCTTGGCATCAAGGTAGTCAAGCGTGTTGAACTCGGGATAGACACCATCGATGAGCTCGATGTCGGCACGCAGCTTCTCGGCATCGGCGGCACCGACGGCCTCATCGATGGCGGGGTCGTTGATATCGTTGATGTCCACGCGATCGGTCACATGCTGCTTGTCGGGCTTGAAAAGGCTGATGTTGTGCTCATAGATGTTATACACCCCCTTGAAGTGGGCACCGATGTTGATGGGCCAGCTCAAGGGGCGCACATCGATCTTGAGTTCTTGCTCCAGCTCATCGAGGATATCAAACGGGTCGCGACCCTCGCGGTCGAGCTTGTTGACAAAGATGATGACCGGTGTGTTGCGCATGCGGCACACTTCCATGAGCTTGCGCGTCTGCGTCTCAACACCCTTGGCCACATCGACAACGATGATCACGCTGTCAACAGCGGTGAGGGTGCGATAGGTATCCTCGGCAAAGTCCTGGTGGCCAGGGGTGTCAAGGATGTTTATCTTGTAGTCGCCATAATTGAAACCCATCACCGAAGTGGCGACCGAGATGCCGCGTTGCTTCTCAATCTCCATCCAGTCGCTGGTGGCGGTCTTCTTGATTTTATTGGATTTTACAGCTCCAGCCACATGGATAGCACCACCAAAGAGCAACAGCTTCTCGGTGAGCGTCGTCTTGCCAGCATCGGGATGAGAGATGATGGCAAAGGTGCGGCGGCGGGTTATTTCGGTTGTCAGGGACATGTTTCAGTTCTTAGTTTTTAGTTGTCAGTTTTCAGTTGTCAGTAAAAGCCAATTTCTAATTTCTAATTTCCCAACTCAACAATAGTAGCCTCAAGGCTGTCTTGCCAGTAAGGGACAGTCACGCCATAGGTGGTCTTGAACTTGGTCTTGTCAAGGACGCTGTAGGCGGGACGGTGGGCACGAGCCGGGAACTCATCGCTGTGGCACGGTTGCACGTCACAGGTTGTGATGCCAGCCATGCGATGGATGGCGATGGCAAAATCATACCATGAGATGACCCCCTCGTTGCTATAGTGATAGATGCCTGGATGCCACTGCGGCGCTGTGATGATAGTGACAATGGCACGTGCCAGGTCACGGGCACAGGTGGGTGAACCCACCTGGTCAAACACGACCTTCAACGCCGGCTTGTCCTTGCCCAGGGCAAGCATTGTCTTGACAAAGTTCTTGCCATAGGGGGAGTAGAGCCAAGCCGTGCGCAGGATGACGGCATCATCACCCAGCGTGTCGTTCAACAGCTGCTCGCCCTCGAGCTTGGTGCGTCCATAAGCCGATTGGGGGCAAGTAGGCATCTGCTCGGTGTAGGGTGTACAATTGTTGCCATCGAAGACATAATCGGTAGAAACATGCACCATGCGTGCGCCGTGCCGCTTGGCCACACGGGCCATGATGGCCACAGCATCGGCATTGAGCCGTGCAGCGGTTGCCTCATCGTCCTCGGCGGCATCGACGGCGGTATAGGCCACACAATTGACTATCAGCCGGATGTCATGATCGGCGACCATGCTCTCGACAGCGGCCTCGTGAGTCACGTCGAGCATGGTGACATCATCGCCAGCCACGTCGGTATAGATGGCCTTGAACCGAGGGTCACCATCCAGCACGTTGCGCATCTCATGGCCCAACTGGCCATTAGCGCCTGTGATGAGTATGTTGATGGGATAATCCATTGAATTATTCATTTAAATCTTGGGCAAAGAGCGGCGACTCCTCGTCGCGCTTGTAATAGGCGGCCAGCATGCCGATGAAGTGCGAAATCTGGGAAATCCCAGCAGCCGTCTCTTGTGAAATCTCCTTTCCCTGCAAGTGGAGCATCATCACGCCATAGAGAGCATTGAAGCAGGTCTCCAGTTCACCAGGTCGCTCTTGCTCGGGCATGGAAGCTCGCAACTGCACGATGATGGGTAGCGTGCGATAGTAATCGGCATGATAATCAGGAAAACGGCTCGGATCGGCCAGCAGCTGCTGGTGCAGGTCACCCAGCCGGATGAGCACATTGTGGCACACACGGATGTGTCCCCGCTCGCGCACATTCTCCATCTCCATCATCTGGATGAGCGACTCATACCATTCCCTGATGTCGTGACGCGTCTTGTCATCCACGTCATAGCGGGCAATGACCGTCTTGTCGACCTCGTTGATATCTAAATGGCATGCCCGCAACAAGTCTTCGACCTGCCACAGGTAGAGAAGGTACTCGGCAATATTTTCCTTGCGTTTCTGTTGTGCGATGATCATAGTCGTTATCCAAATCGGCTGATGTTGCGCAATGTGGTCTCGTCGACGATGCGAATGCGACGGCCGTCAACAGTGATGATGCGTTCTTGAGCAAAGGAGGAGAGGGTGCGGATGGCGTTGGCCGTTGTCATATTGGACAGGTTGGCAAGGTCCTCGCGAGCCATATAGATCTTCAGGGTCTTGCCATCGTCCTCGTATCCATAGTTGTCCACCAGCATGCACAGTGCCTCGGCCAGACGGCCACGGATGTGCTTCTGGGTGAGGGTAACGACCTTGGACTCGCTACCGCCCAGATGCTTGGATAGTTCATGAAGGAAGAACCAGGCCAGCTTGATGTTGCCGTCGATGAGCTGCCCTACAATAGTCATGGGCAGGGTACCCACCTGCGATGGCTCGATGGCCATGGTGCTGGCCACATAGGGCTCATGGGCAAACCAAGCCCTGTAACCGAAGTACTGGATGGGGCGATACAAACGCAGGATCTGCTGCTTGCCGCCGATGCCGTTCTTGAAACGCTTCACCTTTCCCTTGATGAGCACCCACAGGAACTGCGGCTCGTCTTGCTCGGCATAGATGATCTGCCCCTTGCGGTAGGTGCGCACAGCAAAGTGATCGGCAATGAGATGTTTCTCATCGCTGTTCAAGATGGACCAAATCTCAGCCAGATCCTCTCTAATAATATCCTCTATCGTACTCTTGATTACCATCGTTTGGGCATTTAACGTGCAAAATTACAACAACTTTCCCACCCACCAAAAAAGTTAACACTAAAAATCTCTAAAACACAGTTAAACGGCCTATTCCGAGCGCAGCCATCAACCGACAAGCGCATCAAAGCTGCATCAAGCCAGAGCCCTAAGCCTCAGTGACGAAAGACATCGGGAACAGGCACGGGACTATTAGGGTTAAATCCCGGTTGGCCCGTGACGGCGCCAGGAACGGCAACAGGCCTGTAGCGCGGGTCTCCCCAGTCGGTGTTCTTCTTGCCCTTGCCAAACAAGCCATCCAGCAAGCGGTAAATCAGCGGTCCGGCATCAAACGAGATGGGAGCGCCCAGTAGCGTGATGGTGGGTTGCACAACAGGCAGCGTATGCCACCGGCCAGTGTAGGGGTCATACAGCCGGCGGGCACCCACGTCGAACGAGAACTTGTCGGAGGCTCGCCATGCCAGTGTGCCCCCATAAGATGAGCTGCTCAGGAACGGCATCACAGCCACCGAGTGGAAGCGCTGGTTAACATAGTATTGCGCAAACGCATTCACCGAGAAGCGATCGTTGAGGCGAAATGACGCATTGCCAAACACGCCATAGTCGTTCCAGGCATCACGGTCAAAGTGGTACTTGCTGCCGGTCACTCCAGCAGTCACCGTCAACCGGTCGATGGGTATGATGAGAGCCACCGAAGCACTTGCCATCCCGCCCATTCCAGGATAGGTCGTGTGAGATCCAGCACCAGTCAAAAATGCGCCACCCACGCGCGTAATCACCCCACCCAATGACCAGTCACGGGCATAGGGATTGGTGTCGAAGCGAAACGATGGCAAGGACAGGGATGACGAGGCCCACTGGGAATGATAGACAGCGAGTGAGTCGGCAAAACGGGCCTTATCGTCAAGCTGGAGTGCCGTTGCCGACGGCAGACTGGCATTGAACGTGGGCTTCACATTAGAAGCAGGCACCACGACAGCAGGCAGCTCAGGCCGAGTGAACAACGGACTCACCTTGGACTGGTCAAACTGCAGTTTAATGGGCCGGCTCTCTTGAGCCATTCCCATGAGGGCAAACCATGCCACCATTATGAACACCAATCGCTTCATGACCGCAAATTTAGCATAAAAAACAATATGTTGTTTTGTCATGCTACCAAAAGTTGTATGTTGAGGCTGTTGCGCCCTCGAAATTAGGCTGCGTTTCGGAAATGCTCAAATAAATTTCTCGAATTTTGGCGGCGCCTCGGCAAAAAAAGTAAACTCTTTTTGCACTCGGCTTGCCCAAAATTTGGCATTTCGCTCAACTTGCACTATGTTGAGGGCGTGCGCCCTCGAAATTAGGCTGCGTCTCGGAAATGCTCAAATAAATTTGGCATTTCGCTCAACTTGCACTAATTTTGCAGTCAAAATCAAGAAGGCAATATGCAAAACATCCGCAACGTGGCCATCATCGCCCATGTCGATCATGGCAAAACAACACTGGTAGACAAGATGTTGGCGGCAGGTAACCTGTTCCGCGACAACCAAAACATGGGAACTCAAATCCTTGACAGTAATGACCTGGAGCGAGAGCGTGGCATCACTATCCTGTCCAAGAATGTATCCATTTCATATAACGGCTACAAAATTAACATCATCGACACCCCGGGTCACAGCGACTTTGGCGGCGAGGTGGAGCGTGTGCTCAACATGGCCGATGGCTGCCTGCTGCTGGTTGATGCCTTTGAGGGTCCGATGCCCCAGACTCGCTTTGTGCTGCAGAAGGCCCTGCAATTAGGCCTCAAGCCCATTGTGGTCATCAACAAGGTGGACAAGCCTAACTGTCGCCCCGATGAGGTCCAGGAGATGGTCTTTGACCTGATGTGCAACCTGGATGCCACCGAGGATCAGCTCGACTTCCCCACCATCTTCGGCTCGGCCAAGGAAGGCTGGATGAGCGAAGACTGGCAACAGCCCACCGACAACATCACGGCAGTGCTTGACGCCATCATCAAGTATATCCCCGAGCCCGAGATGCTTGAGGGTGATGCCCAGATGCTCATCACGTCGCTGGACTACAGCAGCTATGTGGGCCGCATCGCCGTGGGCCGTGTGCATCGCGGCACGCTCAAGGACGGCATGGAAGTCGCCCTGTGCAAGCGCGACGGCGAGGTAGTGAAGCAGAAGGTCAAGGAGTTGCGCACATTTGAGGGCATGGGTCAGAAGCATGTCGAGAGTGTGAGCAGCGGCGACATCTGCGCTATCATCGGCTTGGAGGGCTTTGAGATCGGAGACACCGTCACCCTACCCTCCAACCCCGAGGCACTGCCCCGCATTGCTATCGACGAGCCCACGATGTCGATGCGCTTCTGCATCAACGACTCGCCCTTCTTTGGCAAGGACGGCAAGTATGTGACCTCGCGTCACATCTGGGACCGCCTGCAACGCGAGCTGGACAAGAACCTGGCCCTGCGTGTGGAGCGCACCGAGAACGAGGACGCGTGGAACGTGTTTGGCCGCGGCGTGCTGCACCTGTCGGTGCTCATCGAGGAGATGCGCCGCGAGGGTTACGAGCTGCAAGTGGGCCAGCCGCAGGTCATCATCAAGCAGATCGACGGCGTGAAGTGTGAGCCCATCGAGGAATTGAGCATCAATGTGCCTGAGGAATACTCCAGCAAGATGATTGACATGGTGACCCGCCGCAAGGGCGAGATGACCATGATGGAGACCCAGAACGACCGCATCCACCTGCAATTCAAGATACCGTCACGCGGCATCATCGGATTGCGCACCAACGTGCTGACCGCCAGTGCCGGCGAGGCCATCATGTCGCACCGCTTCCTGGACTATGAGCCCTGGAAGGGTGAAATCGCCCGCCGCACCAACGGCTCGCTTGTGGCCATGGAGGGAGGCACGGCATACGCCTACGCCATCGACAAGCTTCAGGACCGTGGCCGCTTCTTCATCTTCCCGCAGGAGGATGTCTATGGCGGACAAGTCGTGGGAGAGCACACCAAGGAGAAAGACCTGGTCATCAACGTGACTAAATCCAAGAAGCTGACCAACATGCGTGCCAGCGGAGCAGATGACAAGGTGAAGATCGTGCCGCCCATCGTCTTCAGCCTCGAGGAAGCTCTTGAGTACATCAAGGCCGATGAGTATGTCGAGATCACGCCCAACCACATCCGCATGCGCAAGATCATCCTCGATGAGCTGGAGCGCAAGCGCCTGGCCAAGGCCAGCGGTCAAGACGAAGAATAACGGCTGAGCATCAGCCGTTCAACCTGAACCAACAACCCTAAAAATCAAAGATGAATAGAAACTGGTTGAACAAGCTGAGAAATCACAAGCGATGGCGGGCCCTTCCTGCCATCGCCTTTATCCTGCTGGCCGGCATACTTATCGAGTTGCTGTCGCTGGTGCAGTACCATTACGCCCACAGCCTTGTCAAGGAAGAGCTCGACTATCGTGTTGAAAGCGAACTGGCCATCAAGTCAATACGTGTCAGGAGCATGCTCATATCCAACGAGAAAATGGTCGACAACTACCTGTGGCCCGTGCAGCAACAGATCCACAAACCTGACAATATCCCCAACGTCATCGGCCGCCTTGTGGCCACCAACATCGACGTGATGAGCAGTTTTGTGGCCTTTATCCCTGGCTATTACCCCGACCGCGAGTATCTGTTTGAGCCGGTTGCCGTCCGCCGCGGCGACAGCATTGTCACCATGCAGCTGGCGAGCGAGAAGCACGACTACACCCAGCGTGAGTTCTATCACGAAGCCGTGGAGGAAAACTACTCGAACTGGACCGACCCCTATCTGGACACCGAGGCCAGCGGCAAGATTGTGACCACCTATTCCCGACCGTTCACCGACAGCACCGGCAAGATTGTCGGAGTCTTTGGCATCGACCTGTCCACCAAGGGCATCATCGACACGCTGAATACCCGTCACAATTTCCCGTCGACGTTTTTCTTGCTGCTCACCGAGGACGGCAAACTCATCTCGAAACCTGACTCGAGCAAGACTCAGAGCAGTGATGTGACCGAGATCGTGAACATGATCAACGACATCAGCTGCGAGCGCAAACTCAGCAGTTCGGGCCACAGCAAGATCATCACCTTCCACGACAAGGAGCACGGCAAGGGCTATGCCTACTATGCTTATATGCGAGGCCAGCCTCACTGGCAAGTGGTGATGGTGTGCTATGACAAGGAGGTGTTCGGCAAGCTCAAGTCGATGCGCCGCAACTTCTTGTTGCTCATGTTGGGAGTATTCTCCCTGCTGGGCTTTATCCTGTATCGGGTCAACCAATATGTGAAGCGGCTGCACGAGTCCAAGCTGAACAAGCAACGCACCGACAGTGAACTGAACATTGCCCAAAAGATCCAGAGCGAGATGCTTCCCCGCAGCACCATCACTCGACCCGACATTGACGTGAGTGGCAAGCAGATTACGGCACTGGAAGTGGGTGGCGACCTGTACGATTTCTTCATCCGCGACGAGAAATTGTTCTTCTGCATCGGCGATGTGAGCGGCAAGGGTGTGCCCGCATCGCTGGTGATGGCAGTGGTTCACTCTCTGTTCCGCAGCTTGGCCACGCACGAGAGCAATCCCTCACACATCATGCAAGCCATCAATGTAACAGCCAGTGAGGGCAACGAGACCAACATGTTTGTCACGATGTTCATCGGTGTGCTCGACTTGCCCACCGGGCGATTGCGCTACTGCAACGCTGGCCATGACGCGCCGCTGATCATCTCCCATGGCGTTACCCCCTTGAACGTAAATGCCAACTTGCCCCTGGGCGTATTCAAAGACTTCACATACGTGCAGCAAGAGACTCAACTACCACAGGAGGCCACCTTGCTGCTCTATACCGACGGCTTGACCGAGATGTCCAACACCAGTCATAGCCTGTTTGGCCTGCAACGCATCATCGACACCTCTCAAGCGTGCCTCGAGCAGGGCCAAATCGCCCCTGCCCAGTTGATGGCATCGCTGCATGACCATGCCATGCAGTTTGCCAACGGCGCACAGCAGACCGACGACCTGACCATGCTGAGTGTACACTATCACCGACATGATGAGGCACTCGTGCTCAACGAGACACTGACATTGAAAAATGACGTGCATCAGGTGCCCGAGCTTAATAGTTTTGTTAAAACGGTAACCGAGCGATTATACCTTGAGCCGTCTCTAACATCTCAATTAATGCTCGCCGTCGAGGAGGCAGTGGTCAATGTGATGAATTATGCCTATCCCATTGGCACCCAGGGCACCGTCACCATCAACGCCCAAGGCACTGATGATGCCATCAAGTTCATCATCACCGATGAGGGCAAGGCCTTTGACCCGACCATGAAGAGCGAAGCCGACACCACGCTCAGTGCCGAGGAACGCCCCATTGGCGGCCTGGGCATCCTGCTGGTGCAACAATTGATGGATACCATCAACTATGAGCGCATTGAGGGTAAAAACGTGCTCACACTCAAGAAAAGATACGACAAGAAACAATAATAACCGTATACAATAAATATAAAGGACACAACAAATTTATGAAAACGACAATTCAAGAACTTGACGAGATGACTCTGGTAACCATGGTTGGCTCCCTCGACACTGCTGCAGCCATCGAAGCCGAGCAGACACTCAAGCCCATCACCGAGGGTGACGGGAAAGACATCGCGTTTGAATGCAAGGAACTCGAGTATATTGCCTCGAGCGGACTGCGCATCCTGCTTGACGTGCTCAAGAAGACCAAGGCCAAGGGCCACAAGGTTGTGCTTCGCAACGTCAACGACGACATCAAGAACGTGTTCAAGATCACAGGGTTCATCAACCTGTTTGAATTTGAGTAACTGCTGCAGCCATCACATGCACAAGTTTAAGATCATCAGGGGTTGCCTTATTGCCGCCCTGATATGTGCGGCAATGCCCGTTGCTGCCCAGACAGATGCCGACACTGCGACCGTCAAGAAGAACGAGTTCAGTATCGACTTCCAGTTCATGGGGCGCGGCGAGTCGCGCTATGGCGGGATGGTTGTAGACGAGAGCGATCCTTTTGACAATGAGGCCGAAGACCCGAAGCCAGGCAAGTCAAACTTCCTGTTGAGCCGCATGCGCCTGCCCATCCACTACAAGCGCGACTGGCTCGAGGCTCATGTCACACCACAGCATTCCGGTGTGTGGGGTCAAGAGGGCAAGGGATCCTTCAACCTGTATGAGTCGTGGGTGAAATTCACGACACGCCTGGGTCTATTTGCCCAAGTGGGACGAGTTGCCCTGAGCTATGACGACGACCGCATCATCGGCACCGACGATTGGGCGATGGCCTCGCAGTCCCACGACGTGCTGCGCTTGGGCTATGAGGGCCATGGGCACAAGGCTCACGCCATCGTTGCCTATAACCAGAACGCCGAGGTGCTGACCACCGGTTACTCGCAGTACCGCTACGGAGCCCAACCCTACAAGACGATGCACACGCTATGGTACCACTATGACGTGGGGCGCTTCCCGCTGGGTGTGTCGGTGCTGTTCATGAACATCGGCATGCAGAGCACCAAGGACGATGTCCTGGACAAGACGTTCTTCCAGCACTTGCTGGGTGGTTACCTGTCCTTCACCCCCAAGAAGTGGGCAGTGTCGGCAGCCTACTACCACCAGTTCGGCCACAACGAGAATAATGTGAGAATCGACGCTTGGATGGCGAGTGCCAAGGCCACTTTCAAGCCTAAGGACCTGTATAGTATCACCGCAGGGTATGACTTCTTGAGCGGTGACAAGAATTTTGCCGTTCCAGGCGCTGGACAGATCGGCATGTCCCAGCATAAAGTCATCAAGGGCTTCAGCACCGTCTATGGCTCCCATCACCAGTTCTATGGTGCTATGGACTTCTTCTATGTGAGCACCTACCTGAATGGCTTCACTCCCGGTCTGCAGAACGCCTACATCGGTGTTCAGGTCACCCCCCTCAAGGGTCTTGCCTTGAGTGCCAGTTATCATTACTTAGCCACAGCCACCCACCTCGAGGATAAGGACATGACCCTGGGCCACGAGGTGGAGTTGCAGGCATCCTATGCCATCGCGCGCGACGTGAGAATCTCGCTGGGCGGCTCGCTCATGAATGGCAGCAAGACGATGGAGAGCCTCAAGCGATTGACCAAGGACAGCACCCTGCGCTGGGGTTGGATCTCACTGATTGTGACACCGCGCATTTTCACCACCAAGTGGTAGTTTAGAGATTATAGATAAAAGATAAAAGATAGTATTTTGAAATGAGACAGTCAGCACCATTAACCAAATCACAGTATGGTATCTATGTGGAAAGTGCAACCCACATGGGAGAGCCTTATTACAATCTTCCTTATATTTATGAGTTAGACCGTTCGTTAGACTCGCAACAGCTGCTCGATGCCATTGAGACAGCCTTCAAGGCGCATCCCACGCTGTTCACCCGCATCGAGTTGAATGATGACGGTGAGCCGATGCAGACGCTCGACATGGATCGTGAGCAATGGACCCTCGCCATCGAGGATATCGAAGATATAGAGCAGGAAAAGTCACGCCTGGTTACCCCATTTGACCTGTATGGCGGACGGCTGTTCCACGTCAATGTGATGCGCAACAACGAGCACTACTACCTGTTCCTGGACTATCACCACATTATTGTTGACGGCACCTCGATGCAGATCATGCTGCAAGACATTGACAAGGCCTATCGCGGCGAGCCCATCGCTCCCGAAGAGCTGACCCTCATGGATGTCGCCAGCGATGAGGCGTCCAAGCGTGAGACACCCGCCTTCAACGAGGCCAAGCAGTGGTATGCCCAGAACTTTGACTGCAGCGACACCTTCACCCAGTTCATGCCCGACCTGGAGGATGCCGAGCATAGCGAGGACAACCTGTTGCGCACCCTGTCACTCGACATGGGCCGCGTGGGCGACTATTGCAAGCAGCACGGTGTGTTCAAGAGCACCCTGTTCACCACAGCCTTTTCCTTCCTGCTGGCTAAATTCAATAATGAGCAAGAATCGCTGTTCACCACAGTGTTCAACGGCCGTCATGACAAGCGTTACGCCCACTCGGTGGGCATGACGGTCGAGACGTTGCCCGTGTATGCTAAGTTCACCCCCGACACCACCGTGCTGGAGTTGCTGCAACAAGGACAGCAGCAGATGAGCGGGTGCCGCGAGCATGACATCTACACCTACAGCGACGTGGTGACCGACCTGAACCTGCAGAGCAACTCGATGTTTGCCTGGCACGGCCAGTTGTTTGACAACGAGACCATGGGCGGGATGCCCATGCAGACCGTGCGCATTGGCAACAGCACCCTGGATGCCTCGTTCTACCTGAAAGTGTTCATCAAGGACGGCAAGTACCAAGCCAAGGCCGAGTATAACTCCAACGAGTATTCACGCGAGTTCATCAGCCAAATTCTGGAAAGTTACGAGGCCATCTTAGCCGGTTTCCTCGAGCATGAATTCCTGCGTGAAATCAACATCACGACCCCCGAGCAGACGGCGACTCTGGACAGCTTTAACTGCAACGATGTGGACTATGACGACAGCCAGAGCATCGTCTCGCTGTTCCGTCGTCAGGCCCAGGCGACCCCCGATGCCATTGCCGTCGTTTATCAGGACAAGCGATTCACCTATGCCCAGGTGGATGAGATCAGCGACCGCATCGCCGCCCACATTGCAGGCATGGGTCTGGGCAGTGAGGACATTGTGTCAGTGCTCATTCCGCGCTGCGAGTGGATGGTCATCGCGTCGATGGGTGTCTTGAAAGCCGGTTGCGCTTACCAGCCGCTCGACCCCACCTATCCCAAGGAGCGTCTCAACTTCATGATGCAGGACGCCAGTGCCAAGCTGCTCATCGCCGACGAGGAGCTGCGCCCCATCGTTGACGAGTACCAGGGCGATGTGATGCTGACCAAGGACATCATGGCACTGCCCACAGCACCAGCTCCCGCCATCGACATCAAGCCCGACCAGTTGTTCATCATGCTCTACACATCGGGCTCGACAGGCGTGCCCAAGGGTTGCCAGCTTGTTCACAGCAACCTTGTCGCCTTCTGCAACTGGTATCATCGCTACTACAGCCTAGAGGCCAAGCACAATGTGGCTGCCTATGCCAGCTATGGCTTTGATGCCTGCATGATGGACATGTATCCCGCACTGACGATTGGCGCCACTGTCCACATCATTCCCGAGGAGCTGCGACTGGACCTCATTGCCCTGAACGAGTACTTTGAACGTAACGACATCAGCCACTCGTTCATGACCACCCAGGTGGGTTACCAGTTTGCCACCAGCATCGAGAACCACTCGCTGCTGCACCTATCGACCGGTGGAGAAAAGCTGGCATCGCTGACACCCCCGCAGGGTTTCAAGTTCTATAACGTGTATGGTCCCACCGAGTGCACCATCTTCACCACCACCTATCTTGTGGACAAGAAGTTGAAGGAGATCCCCATCGGCAAGCCATTGGACAACATGCGCTTGTACATTGTTGACCCGCAGGGTCACCGCTTGCCCGTGGGCGCTTCCGGCGAACTGTGGGTGGCTGGCCCGCAGGTGAGCCGCGGCTACCTGAACCGTCCCGAAAAGACTGCCGAGGTGTATATTGACAACCCGTTCACCAGCGACAAGAAATATGCCCG
>Ga0247611_10002480_pt1 | contig 29670 bp, 20 predicted proteins | sample 177DNAGHGhighgp2_FD_192422 | JGI IMG/M metagenome (GOLD analysis project Ga0247611, IMG submission 192422) | Sheep rumen microbial communities from Palmerston North, Manawatu-Wanganui, New Zealand - 1770 DNA GHGhigh gp2 | ecosystem: Host-associated > Mammals > Digestive system > Stomach > Rumen... | reverse complement strand
CTAAAGGTGAATTTGTCACCTTCTTAGGTCCTTCTGGATGTGGAAAAACAACAACTCTTAGAATGATTGCGGGTTTTGAAACTCCAACAAGTGGACAAATTTTATTAAATGGTGAGGATATCACTCGCATTCCTCCACACAAAAGACCAATTAATACGGTCTTCCAAAGATATGCATTATTTCCATATCTAAATGTTTATGACAACGTTGCATTTGGTTTAAAACTTAAAAAGATTCCATATGAAAAGACTAAAAAAGATGGAACAGTAGTGACCAAAATGCGTCATTTCACTCGTGAAGAGATTGATGCGAAAGTGATGCGCGCTTTAAAAATTATTGATTTAGAAGATTTAGAGACTCGTGATATCTCTACTTTATCAGGCGGACAACAACAAAGAGTCGCCATCGCTAGAGCGATTGTTAATGAACCAGAAATCTTACTTCTAGACGAACCTTTAGGTGCTCTTGACCTCAAAATGAGAAAAGAGATGCAACTTGAATTAAAGGATATGCATAAGAAACTTGGCATCACCTTTATTTATGTTACCCACGACCAAGAAGAAGCATTAACTATGAGCGACACAATCGTGGTTATGAAAAGCGGAGAAATCCAACAAGTTGGCACTCCAATAGATATTTATAATGAACCAGTTAGTGCCTATGTTGCTAACTTCATTGGTGAATCTAATATTTATAACGCCACTATGGTGGGTAAACTCAAAGTCAAATTCTTAAATCATGTTTTTGATTGTGTTGATGATTTCCCATTAAACGAAAAAGTGGATGTTGTGGTGAGACCAGAAGACGTGGAAATGACTAGAGTTACTGGTGAACCAAACTCTGATAAATTAACTGCAAAAATTGTTACCAAAATCTTTAAAGGTATTCACTATGAATACGTATTAGAGGTTGGTAAGTCTGAAATAGTGGCTCAGTCCACTAAAGATTATGGAGATAATTCTATTGTTTATATTGATTTTGAACCAGAGAATATCCAAATCATGAAGAAAGAATTAACCAAGAACTTATATCCAGAAGCTTATCTAGATAAAAACAATAAACTTATTATTTCTGATGCTTCTTTTGATGTTGATGTAACTCAACTATTAAAAGGGTCTCACGTTGATGATGAATTATATTTAATTGCAGAAAACGGCAAAAAATATGATTTAGATGATGCAGATGTGATCGCTGAAATCGGCTTAGGCGATATAGAAATTGTTGATGGTTATGATAACGGTAACGCGAACGGTATTGTGGTTTCTACTATTTATATTGGTGACCACTGGCAAGTTATTGTCCGTACTAAAGAAGAAGAAGACTTCGTCGTTGATACCCAAGATACTTGGAATGAAGGCGATTTAGTTTCTGTTATTGTTAAACCAGAAAAGATTTCTCTTACATTGAAAGGAAATATCGACAAATATGAAATCGAATAAGGCGAAACGCTTTTTCACCTTACAAAGAAAATATTTATCGATTCCATACATCGTCTTTTTAGTGTTATTCATTATTGTGCCGATAGGGATTGTCTTATTTTATGCTTTCACCTATGAATACACTGACCCTGTAACTGGAGCGAAATATATTTCTGCCTCCGGCCAAGCGTTTTTAAATTTCTTTACTAGTTGGAGCAAATGGAATGTTTTGTTTGTCTCCTTGTTTATTGCTACATTAACAACATTGATATGTTTGTTAATCGGATTTCCTCTTGCCTATTTCTTAGCGGACAAGAAAGTCAATAAGAATGCGGTTTTAGTGACTTTATTTATTGCCCCGATGTGGATTAACTTCGTCTTACGTACTGGTGCCACTCGTGACTTATTAACTTGGATGGGTATTAATGGCGGTAATCACCCTTATATCGCTACTTTAATTGGCATGGTGCAAAACTATTTACCATTTGTGATTCTTCCTTTATACACAACTATGTTGAAGTTAGATAAATCACAAATTGAAGCTGCTAGAGATTTAGGAGCTAATCCTACTCAAGTCTTCATTAAGAATATTCTTCCTCAAGCTTTCCCTGGTATCGTTTCTGCTTGCTTAATGACATTTATGCCAACAATGTCTAGCTATGTCATTTCTGATGTTTTATCAGAAGGCAAGATTACCTTATTCGGTAATTATATTGAATTAGAATTCACCAATAAAGCATGGCATGATGGCTCATTTATGGCGTTAGTCATGTTAGTGTTTATTGGTTTAACTATGCTCATTTCTCAAAAGTCTTCTAAAGAAGGCAAAAAGGAGGGCGGATCATGGTAAAGAAAATTATTGGTAAGTCCTATATTTGGCTTATTTTGATCTTAATGTATCTCCCTGTTTTAGTGTTAATTGCCTTCTCATTTACTGAATCAGTAAATATTGGACAATGGGCAGGATTCTCCTTCAATTTATTCCCTAGATTATTCCAATCTACGGAAATTATGATTGCTTTAGGTAACACTGTTTTAATCGCTCTTATTTCCGCGATGGTTAGTACTATTATTGGTACACTAGGGGCCATTGGTGCGTATTATTCTAAACGCAGAATGAGAAACGCCTTAGATTTAGCAACTCAAATTCCTGTTGTTAATGCTGAAATTGTTGTTGCCTTCTCTTTAACAGTAATGTTTGTTTTCTTAGGAAAAATCTTTAAGGCTATGGGTGGAGATAGTTATATCTTCTCTTTCTGGACCTTATTAATTGGTCATTGCTGTTTATCTTTACCGTTTGTGTATATTTCTGTTAAACCAAAATTACAGCAAATGGACCCAAGTTTATATGAGGCCGCTTTAGATTTGGGAGCCTCGCCAACCAAAGCTTTATTTAAAGTCATTGTTCCTGAGATTATGCCTGGTGTATTATCCGGCTTCTTACTTTCCGTTACTTTATCTTTAGATGACTTTATTGTTACCGCCTTTACTAGAGGTAGTGGATTACTTTCTGGAAGCAAGAATATTGAAACCTTATCAACCTTAGTTCAGGCTAAGATTAAAAAGGGCCCAATTCCTCCAGAAATGAGAGCCTTAACCACAATTTTATTTGTCGCTGTTATTTTAGCGGTAATTGGCATTACGATTTATCGTAACCACCAAGACAAAAAACTTAACATGGCTAAAAGGAGGGTCGGATAATGAAAAAGATTACGAAAATTCTTCTTTTATCTCCTATCTTTTTAGGCATGTCTAGCGGTCTAACCAGCTGTGGCAGTAATGATGTAGCTGAGAAGTTCACATTAAAAATCATCAATAGTGAAGATTATATCTTCATTGATGAAGAAGATCCTTCTAATAACATGACTGAGCAATTTAAGCGATACGTAGTTGGTTTAGTGGATGCGGGTGAGTTAGATGAAAAGTACCGCTATGTCGATGTCGTTTATGACACTAGTGACACTAACGAAACTCTTTATAGTGAACTCCAAACTGGTAAATCAGATTATGATTTAATTAACGTATCTGATTACATGGCTCAAAAGATGGTCTCTGAAGGACTAGTAGTGCCTTTATTAGCAGAAGGAGAAACTAGAGAGGAAAAATTAGCAAATTATATACAATATGCTTCTCCTACTATTAGAGGGAGATTAGATAATATTACCGCTCCTATTTATTCTAAGTGGGAAGATGATCCTGAACACCCAGGAGAAAAGGTTCATCCATACGTTAAACTGGAAGATTATGCAGTTGGCTATATGTGGGGAACTTTAGGCATCTTATTTAACCCAGAATATAGTGGATTTAAAGATTCTCCAGAAATAGAAAAAGTGATTGAGGATATGCATTATTCTTTCTCTGCTTTATCAAATCCTGACTATCATCGCTCTATTTCTATTAAAAACTCTATGCGTGATACTTTCGCTGCCGGATTAATGACCGCCTATGAAGAAGAATTTATTTCTTTAAAAGAAAAGCTCGATGACGGCACTATTGACGTTGATACCTATATGGCAGAATATACGAAAGTATTTAACGGAGAAAATGAAGAGAGCTTTGACACTGTTGTTAATAAAGTTCAAAACTCATTAAATATTATAAAAAACAACATCTTTGGTCTTGAAGTCGATAGTGGTAAACAAGACATTGTTACCGGCAAGATTGGAGTTAACCTTGCCTGGAGTGGTGATGCAGTTTATTCTATGGACCAAGCTGAAGACGGCAATTTAGTGGGTGAAAATCAATCTACTTTATATTACTGTGTCCCTGAACTTGGATCTAACCTTTGGTTTGATACTTGGGTCATGCCTAAAAATGATAATAGAAGCGAAGAAAGAAGAGAACTTGCTTTAATGTTCTTAGACTTTATGTCTGATCCTGCTAATGCCTCTCAAAATATGGACTATACAGGTTATACTTCCTTTATTGGTGGAGGAGACATCTTAGAATTAGTTAGAGACTGGTATGATATCAGAACCGATGAAATCTATGAAGAAGTAGAAGTTAAACAATATAACTACGAATATTATCAAGTTTACGCGGTTCATAATGATGAAGTGGAAGAAAATAAAGATTTCTTTGCTTTAGATTATCCTGACTTTATGAAGGACAGTCATAGAAGTGAATGTGATGATTATTTACTTTATTACTTTGTCCCATATTCATATGTTGATAAAGAAACTGGTGAAAAGGTTGATGTTGAGGAACCAGAATCAGTAGAAGATTTATTAGATGAAAAACATTCTCATCCAGTAGAAACTGAAGAAGAGGCTCATAAGAAATATGGTGACCTCACTATCGTAGATAGAGATTTAGAACCTGAAGAAGTTTTAGATTATGACATTGTTGATTTATCTTATTTCTTTAATGGCACTTTAGATGATGGAGATCCTACTACCGAAGACTATGAAGATGGAGTAGATACCATCTTCTATAGCAGTAGCTATTACGCTAGAAACGAAGATGGAGAGCCTTATATCTTTGTTGATGGAGAAGTCGAACATCTTAATAATTCTGTAGGAAGACAATTCTTCACTCAATACCCAGATGAAGATACTATCACTAGATGTGCGGTTATGAAGGATTTTGGTGAGAATAATAAACTCGTGATGAAGATGTGGGAAGAATTTAAAAGCGACCCACTTCCAACTTCCTCTTTAGTGATCTTCATTGTGATTATTGCTAGTGGAGTGGGTTTAGGAGCGTTAATTATCACTAATAAATTGCTTGTTAAACGTATCCGCAAAAAAAGAAAAGGAAAAGAGCAAAAATAACACTCTTTCTTGAATAGAAAAAAACGCAGTGATAGAATACCTATCGCTGCACATGGTTCCTTAGCCAAGTCTGGTAAGGCAATTGACTGCAACTCAATGATCGAGGGTTCGAATCCCCCAGGAACCTCCAGCAAAATAAAACATTAATAATGTTATTGAAAGAAATTGTTAATGTGATAAAATCATATAGCACAAAAAATCGTGCGCTAGTAGCTCAGTTGGATAGAGTGCAACACTACGAATGTTGAAGTCAGGGGTTCGAATCCTCTCTAGCGCGCCAACTAGTGCTATAAAAAAGAAATCGGGACGTAGCGTAGCTTGGTATCGCGTCTGCTTTGGGAGCAGAAGGCCGCAGGTTCAAATCCTGTCGTCCCGACCAGATGAAAATGATTGACCCAAAAGGGTCTTTTTTCATAGTCTATAAATAGGGGTTTGTCTAATAGTCATTTTTAATTTATAATGAAAAATGAATTTAACGGAGGAGCTATCATGAAAAAAGTACTTATACCAGTAATGTCCATTGGAATATTATCTATAACTAGTATTACGCTTAATCTAAATATCAATGATGTAAGTAAAGCTGAAGCTTATAGCATTGCTAATTTACCAACTACCATCAATTTAAATGACACTTCTAAAACTGATATTAGAAATTATTATTCCTCTTTAAATTCTTTAAGCGCATCTGAAAGACAAGGAATAAACCTTCTTAAGAACTTAAAAGAGATTCTTAAAAACGGACAAAAATATTATAGCTACGATAGTAATACTAAGATTTGGCAGATGTATGAGATTACTGATAGAGATTGGAAAAAGTCTCCTGCTAGTAGTACAACATATGGAACATATGATCCAAGCACAAACACAATTACTGGGTATGAATATGGCAGTACATCTAACGTAAAAAATAATCCATATATTCATGCCTTATACAACGATAGAAATATCCCTAACGAGGCTAGAGCCTGGGGCAGCCACGAACAAGATGCTTGGGGAATTAACCAAGAACATATTTGGGCTAAATCGCACGGCTTTGACACCAAAGGAAGTGATTCTAGTGGTGGAGCGCGTGGAGACCCAATGCATTTATGGGCAGGAAATGGCTGGGCTAACCATGAACACAGTAACTATTTCTTTGCTTTTGTTGATAAGAATCAATCGTATAGTGATGCTGGAAGTAAATATTCTACAGTCAAAAATAATCTAACTGGCAAATCTAAAAACGCTGGTGGTAGTGAAACAGTCTTTGAACCTCAAGATAGCGATAAAGGCGATATTGCTAGAGCCATTTTCTATATGGCTGCTAGATATAATTATTATTCAGATAGTGATACTGCTCCAATTGATGGGAATAATCCTAATTTAGTGATACTAAACGACTTGTCAGAAAATAATAAAACTGGCACTAGTAGCGCTACTGAAGCTTATGGAATGGGCTTGTTAAGCGATTTATTAGCGTGGAACAAATTAGATCCCGTTGATGAATATGAAGTTCATAGAAATAACCTATTATTCAATAACTACACTAGTAATAGAAATCCATTTATTGATTTCCCAGAATGGGCTGATTATATTTGGGGAACCGCTGATAAAGACGGCACCAACTATAATCCTACTGTAACTGGTTATGCAAGTCCTCTTACCGACCCTATTGGCAGTGGCTTTACTTTATCAGTAGATAAGATTAGTTTTTCTAAAGGTGATACTTTAAAAGTATCAGGTAGTAATGCAGATGGAGAGATTACTTGGAGCGTTGATGATCCAAATATTGTTAGTTTAAGTAAAACAACATCTGTTAATGATGAAGAAATTACCATTACTGCTTTAGCAAACGGCACAGCCGCAATAAAAGCTTCTGCAAATTACGAAGGCAAATTAGTTGAACAAACTATTTCTGTTACTGTTAGCAATGCTAAAAAAGGTGTTCCAAAATACGTTCTTTATATTGCTATTGGTGGAGGAGTCGTAGTTTTATTAGCCTTAGGTATCGTTTTTATTAATAGCGGCAAAAAGAAAAGAAAAAGAATGTTGTCCGCTGTGAAAAAGAGTGTAAAAACTTATAAGAAAAACTCTTCGAAAAAGAAATAAATATAACCAGAATATTTCTGTTATATTGCTAACAAAACGTGTTGTATAATATAAGATAAACAAACGACTTATTATTTATGGAGGTCAAATTATGAAAAAACTATTTGCATCATTATTATTTGCTAGCTCTTTATGTTTAACTGCTTGTGGCGCTAGCGAATCTTCAGGTTCTGTTAAGAGCAAACTCGATGGTAGTGGCTACTCAACAACTGTTTATACAGCTGAACAAGCTAAGGAAAGATACAAAGGTTTTACATTTGAAGGTTTTGAATTAGTTGATGCTGTTTATGGCACTAAAGGAGAAGGAGATAATTTGGACTTCTTATTAGCGTTCTTCTTTGGAAACGCTGATCAAGCTTCTAATTTCGTCACAACTGGCGATAACATTCGTCTGCTTTATAGTGCTAAGGAAGAAATAGGCAAGAATTTAGTCGGTAGATACGGCTCTCACAACAACGTTGCTTATGTTGGTTCAGAAACTTCCTTCAGCGTCGCTTTTTAATTAAATAAATTAACTAGATAAAAACCAAATATTAGAGATTATATCTCAATTTTGGTTTTTTTTATTTATATTATCGTTATAATAAATACGTGATTATTCTTAATCTATTATTCGTAGATTCTAATAAATTATCGCTTGAAGACCTTTTATCATCCTCGTTTTTAAGTGAAGAAAATATTACGGAGTTATCTAGATATAAACTAGAGGAAACCAAAAAAGAAAAAGCAGTTTCACTTATTTTAAAAAACAAATATATAGGCGAATATTCACTTAACGAAAATGGTAAGCCGATAAGTAAAGATTGCTTCTTTAATATTTCTCACTCTAAAGGATATGTAGTCTTTATAAAAGATGATGTCCCCATAGGAGTGGATATAGAAAAGATAAGACCAGTAGAAGATGACTTAAAAGAATATATCTCTTCTAAAGAAGAAAAAGAATATATCAAAGACGAAAAATCCTTCTATGAGGTCTGGACTAATAAAGAGTCGCTCACTAAATGTATTGGAACAGGAATAAAAGAAAAGATTAAAGACATTCCTTCTATTCCAATAAATAACGTGAAGAGCTATAAAAATAAGAAATATCGATCAAAAACAATTAAATATTTAGACTTAGTGATTTCTATCACTAGAGAAAATGAATCACCATTTGAAATCAACATCAAGGAGGAAAGGATATGAATAAACATTATCCATTATCTAAAAGTGAGCAAGGATTATATATCTCTTCTTTAAATTCAGGAGATGCATATAACCTCGCTAATACGATTAACTTAGGTAGAGGCGTTACTAAAGAGCAAGTCGCTAACGCCTTAAAAGCAGTTTTTAAGGCTCATCCTTATTTGTTTACTGTTTTATCCATTGATGAAGAAGGAAATATCACTAAACATATTGAAGAAGAAGAAATCAAACTCCCTTATGAAGAAGTCAAGGAAGTAAAGGTTGATTCAAAACCATATGAATTAACTAATAAACACCTATATAGATTCAAACTTTACAAAGTAAAAGATGAATATGTTTTCTATTTTGATTTTCATCACATTATTATGGACGGAACTTCAATTCATATCTTTATAAGTGATTTCCTAAAAGCTCTTGAGGGCAAGAAATTAGAAGTTGAAAAATCTGATGCGAATGAATTCGCTAGTAAAGAAGAAAAAGACTTGAAGTCTAAAAAATATAACGAAGCAAAAGACTACTATGAAAAGTTAGTTGGAGGAGTTGAAACCGATTCTACCCCAGTAGAAGATAAACAAGATAAAGAAGTCTCTTGGGGCAATATCCGTGTACCTTTAGAGGTTACTGATAAAGATGTTAAAGTTTTGACCAAGAAACTAGGAATTAAAACATCTTCCTACTTCTTAGGTGCGTTCTCTTACTTATTAAGTAAGATCAATATGGAAAACGAGGCTTTATTCCTAGCGGTACATAACGGAAGAGATGAAAGCGTCGCTAGGAGTGTAGGTTCATATGTTAAGACTTATCCACTTTATTTAAGTTACGCTGACGAAGATAAAGTTAAAGATTATTTGTTAAAAACAAATGCACAACAAATTGATAATGTTAAGCATAACATCTATCCTTTTGCGGATATGAATAAAGACCTTGGAGTAAGTGCGGATGTTTTATTCTCTTATCAAGGCGATTATTTCTATTCTGGTGAATATCAAGGCAAATTACTTGAAGTTACTCCATTATTAAGAAAAGACGGCAAAGAAAAACTCTCTATTGAGCTTCATAGATTAGAAGGTAAATACATCATCTGGGCGGAATATCGTGCTGATTTATATAATGAGTCCACAATTAAACACATCATTAAGATGTATGAAGTGGTGATGTCAGAATTCTTAAAGAAAGAAAAACTTATTGATATTGATTTATTAGACGAAGAAGAAACTAAATTACTTGATTCCTTTAATAAGACCAATTTCCCATATATTGAAGATGGTAAAACCATCTTAGATGACTTCTTAGATGTAGTAAAAAAACATCCTAATGAAGTGGCGGTAGTTTTTAAAGATAAAAAGTACACTTATAAGGAAGTAGACGAAATCTCTACTAGAATCGCTAATGAATTAATTAGATTAGGAGCTAAAAAAGAGAAAGTTGTTTCTATTTTAGTAAAGAAATCTGAATATATCGTTTTAGCTTCTTTAGGTGTTATCAAGTCTGGAGCAGCTTATCAGCCGTTAGACCCAACTTATCCAAAAGATAGATTAACTTTCATGGTTAAAGACTCTAGCGCCATTATTTTGATTAGAGATAGAGAACTAAATGATTTAGTGGATGACTTTAAAGGTAAAGAGTTATTTACTGATGAGCTTTTATCTTTAAAAGATAATACAAAAATTAAAACTCGACCATCCCCTAAGGATTTATTCATTATGCTTTATACTTCTGGCTCCACAGGAGTTCCTAAAGGAGTGATGTTAGAGCACGGCAACATCTTTAGTTTTGTGAGATATTACCGCCAAGAATTTAATCTAGGCGTCGGTAATAGAAGCGCAGCCTATGCTAGCTATGGTTTTGACGCAGATATGATGGATTTATATCCATCATTAACAAGTGGGGCCACTGTCTATATCATCCCTGATGAGATGAGGCTCAATTTAGTGAAATTAGGTGAATATTATAATAAAAATCAAATCACTCACGCTTTTATGACTACTCAAGTCGGTCGACAATTCGCTAGTGAGATTGAAGTGAAATCATTAAAATATTTCGCTGTTGGAGGAGAAAAGTTAGTACCTATGGATCCTCCTAAAGGTTATAAATTCTATAACTTATATGGGCCTACCGAAGGTACAGTCTTCTGTACCCTCCAATTAGTGGATAAATTTTATCACCGTATCCCAATTGGAAAATGTTTAAGCGATTATAAGATTTATGTCTTAGATAAAAATAAAAAGAGATTACCAATTTTAACTAGTGGTGAACTATATATTTCTGGACCTCAAGTTGCTAGAGGCTATTTAAATAGAGAAAAAGAAAATAGCGAAGCATTCTTATCTAACTGGTTCACCAAAGAAGAAAAATTTGAAAAATTATATAAAACCGGTGACATTGTGCGTCTATTAGAAGATGGGACAATTGACTTTATTGGAAGAAAAGACGGGCAAGTAAAGATCCGCGGCTTTAGAGTGGAACTATCTGAAGTTGAAAAAGTAATTAGAGATTTTAAAGATATTAAAGACGCCACTGTAAAAGATTTTACCGACCCTAGTGGGGTGAAATATATCGTGGCTTACGTAGTTAGCGATAAAAAGATTAATGTTGAAGAACTTAATAATTTCATCTTAGAGCAAAAGCCACCTTATATGGTTCCTGCTTATACAATGCAGATTGATAAGATTCCTCTTAATCAAAACCAAAAGGTTAATAAGAGAGCCTTACCAGTTCCTGAACTTAAAGTAGAAGAAATGGTTGCTCCGAGAAATGCTGCTGAACAAGATATCTTTGATATCTTAAAAGGCGTATTAGGGCATGACCAATTTGGTGTCACTAATGACATATTTGAAGTAGGATTAACTTCAGTATCATCCATTAGATTTACTATTCTTTTATCAAAGAAATATAACAAGTCTGTTGAAAATGGCGATTTAAAAGCCCATTCCACAATTGCTTCTTTAGCGGAATTTTTAGCAAATAAAGAAGAAGATAAGACTTTCGAAGTTTTAGATGAATATCCTCTTACTAAAACTCAAGAAGGAATTTTTGTAGAATGTGTCTCTAAACCTAATAGTACTAATTACAACATCCCTTACTTATTTAAGTTAGATAAAAAGATGGATTTAGCCAAACTAAAAGAAGCGGTTAGTCAAACTATTGATAACCATCCATATTTAAAATCTATCTTACATATGAATGATAGCGGAGATATTGTTGCTAGAAGAAATGCTAACCCTGCTAAAGTGGAAATTCTTAAAAAAGAAATCGATATTAAATCTTTAGTGAGGCCATTTTCTATTTTAGATGGTGAGTTATACCGCGTAGAGATTTATGAAGGAAAAGAAAATTATCTTTTCTTAGATTTCCATCACATTTTATGTGACGGCACTTCTGAAGCCATTATTTTAAGTGATATCGACAAAGCTTATTTAGGAGAAAAATTAACTCCAGAAACCTATACAGGCTACGAAGTGGCTTTACAAGAAAAAGAAGATTTAGCCTCGCCTAAATTAGATAAGGCTAAAGCCTACTATAACGAAGTTCTTAAGGATGTAGACGGGGAATACACTCTTAAAAAGGATTTAAAGGTTGAAGAAACCTCTAAACTCCAATCTATCGACTATGAATTAGAATTAGACAACGAGTTAGTAAAGAAATATGTTGAGTCTAACAAGTTAACTAATAACGCATTATTTAACTTTGCTTTTGCTTTTACTTTATCAAAATTCATCTATAAAGATGATTCCTTATATGAAACCATTTATAACGGTAGAAAATCTTCTAAAGTGATGAATAGTGTTTCCATGTTTGTTAAAACCTTACCGGTTTATATCAAATACGCTGAAGAAGATTTAGTTTTAGCAAAAGTTAAACAAATGCAAGAATTACTTTCTGGCTTAGAAGAAAACGATTTATATTCCTTTGGCGATGTCGCTAATGACTATAATTTAAAAGCGGATGTCATTTTTGCTTATCAAGGTGATAACTTTAATTTTGAAACTTTAGGAGGGTTTAAAGTCACGCCAATATTGATGGAAAGTGAAACCCCTAAGAGTGATTTCGGTTTAGATATTTTCTTAGAAAATGAGAAATATCGTGCTCATTTTGAATGGGATCAAGCCGTATACACTAAAGATACAATTGACTCCTTTAAACGCTTATATGAATTAGTGTTAAATGAGTTATTAACTAAAAAGAATATCAAAGATATTAATTGTCTCCCTGAGTTTGATAAAGCTCAATATGAGAAAATCAATCAAACTGAAGTAGAAATGCCTAAAAACATTACCGTTAATAAATTACTTGAAAAACAGGCTAAAGAAAAACCAAATAAAGTCGCAGTAGTGGCTAAAAACGGCAAATTAACTTATCAAGAACTTAACGAATCCGCCAATAAAGTGGCGCACGCTTTAATTAAAGAAGGTGTAAAACTTGCGGATTGCGTTGTGATGTTTATGCCGCGAATTAAAGAAGCATATGTTGTTAGACAAGGTATTGTGAAATCTGGTGGAGCTTTTGTTCCTGTAGATCCAAAATATCCAGATGAAAGAGTAAGTTATATTATTACTGATTCTGGCTCCAAATTATTAATTTCCACTCGTGAAATTATTAAACAAAAACAAGAATTAATTAAATCCACTAAAGTGAAGGCTTTAGCGATTGAAGATCTTTTACAGTCTAAAGAAATTAAAAATCCTGATGTTAAGATTCCTCAATCTTCATTGGCCTATGTTATTTATACTTCTGGCTCTACTGGTAAACCAAAAGGAGTGATGATCGCTCATAAGAATTTACTTAACTATGTTTTAGACGACTCTAACTTAGCGACAATTTGCTATCGCGATATTGGAGAGGACTGTGTAAGTTGTTCCTTTGCTTCTTTATCTTTTGATGCTTCTTTACAAGAAGAATTTGTGCCTTTAACTCATGGATATACCGCAGTAATTGCAAGTGAAGAAGAAATTGAAAATCCAATGTTACTCGCTAAAACATTAAAAGAAAATCAAGTCAAATACATGTTCATGACCCCATCGTTCGTATCTAATTTATTAGATATCGATGTCTTCGTGGATGCTTTAAAAGAATTTAAATATTTAGATATGGGTGCAGAAGCTGTACCTATGGAGCTATGTAACCGACTTAGAAGTTTAGGCGTTAACGCGAATATCTTAAATGGATATGGTCCAACCGAAACCACAATTACCGCAACATACGCTTTAGTCAAAGATAAATATATGACTATCGGTAAACCAGTCGCTAATTCTAAAGTTTATACTTTAGATAAGTATGGACATATCTTACCAATCAATGCGATTGGTGATTTAACTATTGCCGGTGAATCAGTTGGTTTAGGCTATTTGGGTTTGCCTGAAAAAACCAAAGAAGCCTTTATTGAAATTAATGGTTTAAAAGCTTATCGAAGTGGTGATATGGCTAGAATCAACAGTGAAGGTAACGTTGAATTCTTTGGTCGACTTGATAACCAAGTGAAATTAAGAGGCCTAAGAGTGGAACTTGATGAAATTGAAAGAGTCCTTAACTCCTATAACTCAGTTACTAGAAGTATTATCCTTGTAAAACAAAGCCCAGAAGGAGATTATCTGGCCGCCTACTTTACTGCCTCTAGCCAAGTTGATAAAGATAAACTACTTGAACATATGAGTAAATATTTAACTCCATATATGGTCCCTAAAGTGGTGATGCAGTTAGATAAATTCCCGCTTACCCCTAATGGTAAAATTGACAAAAAATCTCTTCCTGAAATTGAAGTTAAAGAAGAGAAAAAAGAAGTAAAATCTGCTTCTAACGATTTAGAAGAAAAACTCTTAACATTATTTAAGAAAGCCTTAGGTAAAGATAATGTCGGAGTTGATGATGACTTCTTTGAAATGGGAGGAACATCATTAAGCGTTTCTAAAGTGGCGATGCTTGCCTTAAATATGGGTTTACCAATTGCCTATGGCGACGTTTTTGATTACTCCACAGTCTTAGAACTTGAAAAACATATTAATTCTCTTTCTGGAACTGACACTAGTGTAGAATCTACTAAAGTAGAAGCTAAAGAACAAACCAAAGAATTAGGAAGTTTGGCTCATAATATCGTTGACGAAGTTAATGACACTAAAGATGAATATAAAGTTAATAAGGTTTTATTAACTGGCTCTACAGGATTCTTAGGTATCCACATCTTAAAAGAGTTATTAGATCAAAAGGTTGCTACTATCGCTTTAATTAGAGGCGGTAAGCTCAATCCTAAAGATCGCTTATTAGGCTTACTCGCTTATTATTTTGATTCCCCTTTAACTGAAGAAGTGGATAAATATGTCACTATTGTTGATGGGGATGTCACTGATGAAACTTTAGGTGAAAAACTTAAAGATTATGATTTTAATTTAATCATTAATTCCGCTGCAATAGTGAAGCACTTCGCTAACGATGACATTATCGAACACGTTAATGTAGGCGGGGTGAAAAACTTAATTGAAATCGCCAAAAAGAAGAAAGTGAGATTAGTACAAATCTCTACCTTATCAGTAGCAGGTGAAAATATTGACAATAAATTTGACTCATCCTTAAGGATGAAAGAAGATATGTTAGATTTTGGTCAGGATGTCTCTAATAAATATGTTCACTCCAAGTTTGATGCTGAAAAAGCATTATTAGAAGCCGTGGACAAAGAAGGGTTAGACGGCAAGATCATTCGTGTTGGTAACTTGATGAGTAGACAAAGTGACGGAGAATTCCAGGCTAACTCAATTACTAATGGCTTTATGAGAGACTTAAAAGGTTATGCCACTTTAAAGAAATTCCCAGTGAATTCTATGGATGTGGAAGTTGACTTCTCTCCTATCGATGAGGTTGCTAAGACTATATTGTTACTTAGTAAGACTCCATCAAAATTCACTGTTTATCATAGCGCTAACTCACATATGGTGCAGATGGGTGATATTATCTATGTCTTAAATGAACTTGGATTTGGAATTGAAGTAGTGAGTGATGACGAATTCATAAAATCAATGAAAGAGATGATGTTAGATGATTCTAAGAGTATGCTTGTTTCTTCCTTAATCTCCTATTCTAGTAGTGATATGCACACCCATAGCTTTATTCTTTCTGATAATGAGTTCACTAATAAGAGCCTTTATCACTTAGGATATAAGTGGCCTATTACTGACTATCAATATTTAAAGAATGCAATTGAGTCTCTTGACACTCTTGGCTTCTTTGAAAGGACAGACTTATGACAACAGCATTAAAAAGAAATTCGAAGCTTATTAACCGTAAGTTTATTACTTATCTTATTCCGTCTATCTTAATGATTTTTGCTATGCAGTTTGGTTCGTTAGTGGATGGAATCTTGGTTGGTAATTATTTAGGGCCTGCCGCTCTTAGTGCTTCAAGCTTAGTTATGCCTATTTTATATATCATCCAAATACCAGGTTTTGCTTTGGGAATTGGAGGAGCAATAGTAGTAGCAACCTTACTAGGTAAAAGAGACGTAATTGGTGCAAAAAAAGCTTATTCATTTTCCGTTATTGTCGGTATGGGTATTTCGCTTATTTTTGCGGCGATTGCTTATCCTGTTGCTGGGCCTTTGGCCTCTTTATTTGGAGGAGATATTGAGCTTTCTAGACAATATGTTTTAGCCTATTTAGTTACCGATCCGATTATCACTTTTGCGTTATTGATTGGTTCGTTTATGGCGGTAGATAATAGCCCTAAATTATCATCTGTTTTCTATATTGTTTCTAACGCTGCAAAAGTCGGATTTGAAGTCTTACTTATTACTGTTTTGAAAGATTCAGGATATGGAATGTTAGGTGCTGCTTTATCTACTGGAGCAGGATATTTAGTTGGAGCGATTGTTACTATTTTCTACTTTACTAGTAAAAAGAAAATGTTAACCTTAACTTTTAATATTAGAAATAGTGGGGCTAAGAGTATTCTCAAGGCTACCTCTACTTCTGCAATTAATATGCTTTTGACAGCAATTCAAATGCTAATCGTCAATATTTTTATCGGAAAATTATTTACTGGCGATGAATTAATGCTCTATGGATTAATCTCAAATATGGTGTTCTTGTTTGACCTACTTTGTGGAGGAGTGCTTAATATTATTCCTAACTTGTGTGGCATCTTTTATGGAGAAAAAGACTATTATTCACTAAAATCAGTAGCAAGAAAAATTTACTGGATTAACATTGGAATTACTGTCCTTATTTCTTTATTTATTTTGATTTTCCCAGGAGCGTATTGTGCGATCTTTGGAGCGGATTATTCTGGAGATATCGCTGCTATTAATTCTGCTTTATGGGTTTATCTTATTTCCTTTATCCCATACGAAATTAACAAATTCTCAACTAACTACTATCCAACCATCGATAAGACAGTTCCATCTATGGTTACTGTATTTTTAAGAGAGTTAATAATTGTCTTACCTTTAACGCTTGTGTTACTGCACACAAACGGACTTATGGGATATTGCATGGCGTGTTGGATTAATGAAGTGGCGACAGTAATAATTGTTTATATCTTCATTCACTTCTATAACAAAAGAAAGAAATGTAGAACTATCTTTATGCTTGAGAAACTTGATGTTGAATCATTTGATGTCTCGTTAGATAACAACGAACAAAACGCATCAATTGTTTCAGAACAAATTACTGAATTTGCCAAAAGTCATAATATTCCTAATAGAGAAAGTCAAATAGTGGGACTTGCAGCTGAAGAGATGGTGGATAACATCATTAAGCATGGTTATAAGAAAAATAGCCACAATTATATCGACGTTAATTTAAAACTCTTTGAAGATAACTTATTATTAAGAATAAGGGATGATGGAGTGCCATTTGATCCTACTAAGGTAGAGTTCGATGAGAAGGAAGAATATTCCACTAGCGGATTAAAACTTATCAAAAATATTACCGATAAGATGACTTATATGCGTATACTTAACTTAAATAACACAGTGTTTGAAATAAAACTCAAAGGAGAATAAATATATATGGAAATTTCTATTAAACACGGAGAGCAATTAGTGGTTGCTCTAAAAGGAAGATTAGACACAGTCACTTCCGTTGAATTTACTAATACCCTCTCTAAAGAGGAAATTAAAGAAGAAGTAGTAGTAATTGAAGCCAAAGAGCTTGAATATATTTCTTCAGCAGGTTTACGTGCTTTATTAGCCCTTAAAAAAACTTTAGCGGCCTCTAATAAAGCTTTAGAAATCCATAACTTAAATCCAGTTTGTCAAGAAGTCTTTAAAGTCACTGGATTTAACAATATTTTAACCGTTAAATAGTTATTTTATGAAAGATAAGAAGCGTATCCATTTTCCAATACTTTTAAAAGTGATTTTACTTGGAATAATCGCTTCTTTTATCGCGGGCACAGTCGCTGTAGTTGTTAGTTATAACAACATGATTAGTAAGGCTAAAGCTGACTTAGAATCTGATGGCATTGCCGCTCTAGAATATGCTAATACTTACTATGCTTTAGATTCGAGTACTCGTAAAACAGGTTCTTTTGTAACAGTTCAAGAGAAGGTAATGGAAGGATATGATCTTGTAAAAGATGTAGAACTATCTGATTATCCATCTTTTGAAGCTTATGAAAAACAATTTGAAAAAGCTTATCCATTCTTTTATCCAAAAGGACTTCCTGGTAGCCTAGCTTATTTCGAATTTAAAGGAGCCTATAGTGATATAACAGATGTTTTGTTCAATGCTTCATTTTATGCATCACAATATACATTTTACGCGATGAAAGATCCTGCTAATCCAAATCGCCTTATTTTCATAACTGATTCTAGAATGGGCACATTAACGGGAAAGAATATTTTCTATTTCTGTGTTGGTAGCCATTACAATATAAAACCAACTGATCATGTTTATGATGTCGGGCATGATTATATTAAAGGCTATAAATTAGGGTCATACGAAACTAAATTTATTGAGATTAAAAGTGATGACAGTGGTGAAGTTGAGACTATTGGCTATATGTTTGTAGCATATGAAACTAGTAAAGTGGCAGCTGACTATGCGCCTATTTTAAGAAATGAAATTTTAATTCTTTTGGGTAGTGGACTAGCAGTTATTATTTTATATGCAGTTTTGTCTTACTTTATGTTTGTTAAAAACATCAATAAACTCAACAAAGCCGCAGTGGATGCTTCTAATCAATTAAAGGCCAATAAGCCATTTAAAACTATTGATCCAAATATTAAATCTCGTGATGAAATTAAGACATTAGAAGACTCATTTATCTTAATGCAAGACCAGATTGTCAACTATGTTGACATCATTAAGAAAGATGCGAAAGATAAAGAAAAAATCAACGCAGAATTAGAAATTGCTAGTAAGATTCAACTTGATTCTTTACCAAATAATAAATGTGATGATAATAATTGTTCCTTAAGAGCGTATATTAAACCTGCTAAAGAAGTTAGTGGTGACTTCTATGATTATTTCTATTTAGATGACCATCGATTAGTTGTTTCTATTAGCGATGTTTCTGGTAAAGGTATACCTGCTAGCTTATTTATGATGAAGGGCAAGGAATTAATTAAATCCTCTGTTGAATCATATGATAATCTTGTTGATGCCATTAATAGTGTGAACAATATGCTAGCGAAGAATAATAAAGAATTATTATTCATTACCTCATTTATCGGTGTCATTGACTTTGAAAAGAATGAGATTAGATATGTTAATGCAGGACATGAAAAACCTTATATTGTTTCTGATAATAAAGTTACGAAGTTAGACGGAGAATCTAACATCGTTCTAGGTGTTGAAGAAGGATATGAATTTAAAGCAGAATCTCATAAGTTTAATAAGGGAGACTACTTATTCATGTTTACTGATGGATTAAATGAATCCATTAACGCAAGCGAAGAAGAATTCGGCTATGAAAGAATTGAAAAGACTATTGCCTCAACAAGTGAATTACCACTTGAAGAAGTGATTAAAAAAGTTAATAAGAATCTCAATGACTTCATTGGTAAGAAAGAACAATTTGATGACATCACCATGATTCTTATTAGAAATAAAAAAGCGGAATTAGATCTCCACTATGAGAAAAAAGATTATTCAATCATCAACGAAATTGTTGATAAATTTAATGATTCCTTCTCTTATCTTGAAGAGAAAACTAGATCATCTGTAGGTATTATTATTGATGAATTAGTGAATAATCTTGTTTCTTATGAAAAAAGAGAAGATTTAGTTATCGATATCCACTTTGAATACGTTAAGGATGATTTAAAACTCACAATCACCTCTAATGGAGAAGATTATGACCCGTTTAAAAATCATAAAGAGAAATTCCTAGATAAATTCCATTCAGAAATTGCTCCAGGTGGATTTGGTTTAATTATTGTTAAGGATTTAACTAAGTCTCATAAATATCTTTATAAAGACGGTCACTCTATTATTGAACTAGTTCTATAATATTGACATTTTCCTTGTAGCGGTTTACTCTATAATTGGTTTGGGACCTCAGCCTAACGGCTTTGGTCTTTTTTTATGTACACAAGGTAACATAGCAAAATGAGAACAAATACGATTTCACTCATAAATGTACCTCCCCTCTAGCAACCCCTTAGATTTCATCCACGGGACGAAATAGTCCAAGAGAAACCACTAAAAGATAGGACTTAGTCGATACCCGCGGATATCGATCTAAGAGTTAGAAAGTGCCATTACCCTCATAAGGTAAATAACACCCTCTCACTATATACAGAGTGGAAAAATCGCTAAAGTTGCGAAAAAAGTTTCTGAATCTATCAAATTATCGCTCTTATTAACTAGTTAATAAAAATTTTAACATAAAAAATAATAAATAATTTGGAAGTTGAATTTATTCAAAAAATAATAACTTGAGATGGAAAAGAAGAGTTTTCTCATAGATAATATTTATGTATGAGAACTAAGTTTTTAAATTTCTTAATTCTTGCTTTAGTGGCGTTAGTTGCTGCATGTAACACTAGTACACCAGAAGACAATCCTCCAGAACCACCTGTAATTCATGTCACTGGTATTTCTTTTGACGTAAATAGAGTGGAATTAACTGTTGGAGAATCATATTCTCTTAAAGTTACTGTTAGCCCAGAAAACGCTAGTGATAAATCATTTACTATTGAAAGCGATGAAACTTCTACTGCGAGGGTTGATGCTAACGGAAATGTTAGCACTTATAGCGAAGGAGTAGCTTTAATTAAAGCAACTACCACTGATGGCGGTTTTGAAGCAACTTGTAGAGTAGTGGTAAACGAAGAAGAACAAGGAACTATGGTTCATGTCACAAGTGTCGTTTTTGATAAATCCACTTTAACTTTAGAAGAAGAACAAGAAGAAAGATTAACTTATAAAGTTTATCCAAGTAATGCTAATAATCAGACAGTGAGATGGACTATCAAAGATGAAAATATCGCTTCTGTTAACAATGGAGTGGTTAAAGCTTTAAATGAAGGAAAAACCGATATTACAATCACCTCTGTTGATGGCGGATGTGAATCAGTATGTAAATTAACTGTTACTAAAAAGCCTATTGACCCAGATCCTGACCCTGAAGACCATGGGGAAGAAGAGGAAGAAGATTTACCAGAAATTAACTACGTTAAAGTGTTTGCTTATAAAGAAGAATATTCATATGTTTATGCTTGGAGCGAAAATAGTGGAAATGTTAACACCATCACTAAGAGTTGGCCTGGAGACCAGATGAGTAGTTATGATAATGAGTGGAACACTTATGATTTTGATGTAGCTTATACATCATTTAATCTCATCTTTAATGTTGGCAGTAGTCAAAAACAAACTGGCAATTTAGCGGTTACTCAAGCGGGATACTATTGGTGCTATAATAACCGCTTATATAACAAGAAACCTTCTGAGGATGACCCAATTAGTGATTTACCGCAAGGTAATTTTGAAGTAGTGAGTTCCGCTAAAGACTATACCGAGCTTCCAGCGGTCAAAGATTATAATAAAGGATTAGTTATCAATCCTTATACTGGAGTTAGAACTGATTTTAGACAAGAATCTATATATTTTGCGATGACCACTAGATTTTATGACGGTGATGCTTCTAATAATAGAAAATGCTGGGCTAATAATAACGCAAATGATCCAGAATGGAGAGGCGATTTTAAAGGTTTAATCCAAAAAATGGATTATATTAAAGCATTAGGTTTTACCGCTATTTGGATTACTCCAGTAGTGAAAAATGCTTCTGGCTATGATTATCACGGATATCATGCGATTAATTTTTCACAAGTCGACCCAAGATACGAAAGTGAAGATGTGAAGTTCGCTGATGTGATTAAAGAAGCACACAAGCGAGATATGAAAATTGTTTTAGATGTGGTCTTTAATCATACATCTAATTTAGGAGAAGAAAATCTTTTCCCAATGTTTACTTATGATAGTCTTAACGGCACTCAAAACGGAATATCGCCAAGTACATATTATTCTCACTTATTACCTAGCAATTACACATCTTTAAATGGTGGAGACCAATTCCAAGCGAGAATTCAAGCGATGAAAACTTCCTCTGATGCTTATAACATCTATCACCATGAAATGAGTATGGCTTATGAACAATATATTGAACAAACTGGTTCTATGGCAGGAGATTGTATTGATTTAAATACAGAGAATCCGACTGTTGCTAATTATCTTGTAGATAAATATGGAGATTTCATTAGATTAGGTGTCGATGCTTTTAGAGTGGATACTGTAAAACATATTTCTCGATTAACGATGAATAAATATCTAATTCCTGGATTATACGAAATCGCTAAAAAATGTGGAAATACTAACTTCTTCATGTTTGGTGAAGTTTGTAATAGAGAACGTGGTGTGTGGAATCATAATATTGGTTCCGACTCAGCTTGCTTCTATACCTGGAAAGAATCTAAAGAATATGCTTGGGGCGATAGAAAGACTAACGAAGCTTCTACAGAAGAAAACTGGAACGATAATATCAATCCTTCTGCTCACCCAACAAGTAACAATGTTTATTTAGGTAATAATTATACCTACCACACTCCTGATTACTCTAAGAGTAATGGTTTTGGTGTTATTGATTTTGCAATGCACTGGAACTTTAAATACGCTAACGATGCTTATCAAGTAGCAAGACAAAACGATAATGTTTATAATGATGCAACTTATAACATCGTTTATGTCGATTCACATGATTATGCTCCTGACGGCAACCCTGAAGAAGTGAGATATAACCAAGGAACAGATGCTTGGAAAGAAAACATGTCATTAATGTTTACTTTTAGAGGAGTGCCTTGTGTTTATTACGGTTCGGAAATTGAATTTATGAAGGGCAAGAAAATAGATCAATATCAAAATCTATCTAATTCTGGTAGAGCCTATTATGGAGATTATTTACAAGGCACAGTTAATGCGACTGGATTTGGTAGTTATACCGCTAGTGGAGAAGTAGAAAAAACTTTAAATTCTACTTTATCAAAGCATCTTATGATGCTTAATAAGATTAGATTAAAAGTGCCTGCCTTATCTATGGGCCAATATAGCGCTTTTGATAATATGGCGTTTGTTAGAAGATATACTAATGGAAACATTGATTCTCTAGCGGCTGTTGCTATATCTAATAGCACAACATTTAATGGCTTACCTAATGGCAATTATGTCAATTTAGTTACCGGAGAAAGAAAGCCAGTAAATAACGGCACTTTAAGTGTGTCCGTTGGTGAAAAAGGTAGCCTCGCAGTGTTTGTATTAGAAAACGCTTATACTGGAACATTAACAAAAATTAGTTAAAATATAGGGAAATAAATATGCCAAAATGTAAAAACTGCGGAAGCCGAATTGATAGATTTAATAAAGATCGCTGCCCTATTTGTGGGACAACCTTTCCTTTTGAAGGAATGAATAGTGAGACTATTGAGATTACCACTAATATTGATGTTGATGGAGTAGAAAGCGATTACCGTCCTTGTCGTAAAAAAGAATTATTCTTATTCTTTGCTTTATTAGGCGTTTTTGGCGCTCCTTTCTTTTATTTAAAAAAGAAAAAAGAAGGCATTATTCAATTAGTGTCTAACATTATTGTCATCGGTGTGTTGTCTTTTTTACTAGCTTATTTCACATCTTTAGATGTTTTATCTTCGATTTTAATTTCTGTTGGTTCAATGTATTTATTTAATATCGTTTTCGGCTTAATTGTGGTTTCTCAGCCAAATCTTAAAGACGGTAATGATCAATTTGTTGTTTAATTATGCAAAGATATTTTGTTGATATTGTTAATAATATAGTTTCTTTATCTAATGATGATATTTTTCATCTAACAAAAGTCATGAGGGCTAAGGTTAGTGATAATATCGAAGTAGTGGATAAAGTTACACATAAAGCTTATTTGGCTTTTGTTGACTCTATTAATCCTTTAAGAATTCAGATACAAGAACCAATTGTTAAAGAAAGCGAATTAGATAAAGATGTCACTATCTTTTTTGCCTTGGCAAAATCAGATAAAAATGAGTTTGTGATTCAAAAAGCTACAGAACTAGGCGCTAAAAGAGTAGTGTTATTCCAAAGCAAAAGAAGCGTGGTGAAATTCTCTAATAGTGATTTTGCTCATAAAGAAGCTAGATATATGAATATCGCTAAAGAAGCAAGTGAACAGTGTCACCGTGAATATATTCCAGAGATTAAATATGTTGACTCTATTAAAGGAGTTAAAGGATATCTCGAAGATATCAATTTACTTGCTTATGAATTAGAAGCAGGTAAGGCCACAGATATTGAAAACGAAATAGCTAAACATCAATCAGTCTCTGTTATTATTGGTCCAGAAGGCGGATTTGATGAAGGTGAAGTTAACTTTCTTAAAGAATTAGGTTTTAAATCTATTTCATTAGGGAAAAGAATTTTAAGATGTGAAACTGCTGCGGTATACGCTTTAAGTGTTATCTCTTATTTGCTTGAAAAATAATATGAAAACATATACAACTATTTCTTTAGGATGTAAAGTGAACGCTTATGAAATAAGCGCTTTAACTTCTAGACTTATTGAATTAGGTTATAAAGAAGATAATATAAGTCCAGATATTGCTATTATTAATACTTGTTCAGTAACTGCAACGGCGGATCAAAAATCTAGGCAACATATTCGTAAATTAATTAATAATTACCCTAACGCCATAGTGGTGGTGATGGGTTGTTATTCTCAAGGACAACATGAATTCATCAAAAACGAAATTAAACCACATATAATTACTGGTACCTCTAATAGAGATAAAATTATTGAGGCAATTAAAGAATATGAGTTAACTCATAAACCTATTGATTTAACTGCTTCTAATCCTCGTACATATAAATATGAAGAATTAGGTTTAACTACACATTTTGAAAACGTTAGAGCCTACTTAAAAATCCAAGACGGCTGCGATAATTTCTGTAGTTATTGTCTAATTCCTTATCGTAGAGGAAAAGCCAGAGATAGAGACCCTCAAAGCATTTTAAAAGAGGCAGAATATATTGTCTCTCAAGGCTATAAAGAGATTGTCTTAACTGGCATACACGTTGGTGGATATGGCAAAAACAAAGAATATAACTTCTCTTCTTTAGTTAGAGATATTTTAGATATTAAAGGCTTATATAGACTTAGAATTTCTTCTATAGAAGAAAGTGAAATAGATGACGAGTTAATTGAATTAATTAACACTAAAGATAATTTAGCGATGCATTTCCATATTCCACTTCAAAGTGGGAGTGACACAGTGCTTAAAAGAATGAACCGCAAGTATAACTGTGAACAATTCTTAAATAAAATTAATCTCATTAAAAAAGCATGCCCTCAAGTCACCTTAACCACAGATGTTATCGTAGGTTTCCCAGGAGAGAGCGCAGAAGAATTTAACAAAACATATGAATTTATAAAGAAGTGTGGCTTCCATCAATTACATGTTTTCCCATTTTCTTCTAGAGAGGGCACCGTTGCCTCTAAAATGCCAAATCAAATCGATCCACACATTAAAAAAGAGCGTGCTTTGAAACTTATTGAATTATCTAATAGCCTATGGGATAGCTACACAAATGCATTTGTGAATAAAGAAGTAGAAGTGCTAGTGGAACAATATGACAACAAGAATAAATGTAACATTGGACATACTTCTAATTATTTAGAAGTAAAAATTCCTAGTGAAATAGATAAATCAGGACAAATTATAAAAACCATTTTCAAAAAGTAAGATGTAATCAAATAAATTTAAGATTATTTAGAAAATGTCTAAAAAAATTTGCTTTCCATTCATATAATGAATATAATAATCCTCGACTATTAGGAGGTTATCTTATGGCAGTCCCACAAAGAAGAATTAGTAAAACCCGTAAAAGAATGAGAAGAACTCACTTCAAACTCTCTGTTGAAGGATTAGTTACTTGCCCAAACTGTGGTGAAATGATTAAAGCTCACCATGTCTGTCCAAAATGTGGATATTACGCTGGTAAAGCTCAATATTTAGATGGAAAATTAGTGAAAGAAGAAAAGAAAGCTGCTCCAGCTAAAAAAGCTCCAGCAAAGAAATCTTCCAAAGCTAAAGCCGCTAAAGAAGAAGCAAAATAAGGGTCTAACTATAGACTCTTTTTTTGTTGTATAATATGAGATAGGAGAAAATTATATGTCATACAATAAATTAATTGACCACACCTTGTTAAAACAAGATGCTCAACCAGAACAAATCGTTAAATTATGTGAAGAAGCAAAAGAATTTGACTTTATGTCAGTCTGTGTTAATCCGGCTTATGTACCTTTAGCCGCTGAATGCTTAAAAGGAAGCGATGTTAAAGTTTGTACAGTAATTGGCTTCCCATTAGGAATGAATTTAACTAGAACTAAAGTTGAAGAAGCTAAATTATGTATCGCTCAAGGGGCTACAGAAATTGATATGGTTATCAATGTTGGTATGTTAAAAGCTGGACATGATGACTATGTAAGAGAAGAAATTAAACTTCTAAAAGAAGTTGCTGGTAAATTAGTTTTAAAAGTAATTATTGAAACTTGTTTATTAACCGATGAAGAAAAAGTTAGAGCCTGTAAGCTTGCTAAAGAAGCTGGAGCAGACTTTGTTAAAACCTCAACCGGATTCTCTACTGGTGGAGCCACAGTCCATGATGTGAAACTCATGAGAGAAACAGTTGGTCCAGAAATGGGAGTGAAAGCTAGTGGTGGAGTGAGAACTCACGAAGACTTGCTCGCTATGGTGGAAGCCGGAGCAAACCGTATCGGCACTTCTAACGGTACTAAAATCATCTAAATCATTAAATAATGATTCTAATAGGGGCCTAATGGTCCCTTTTATTTATAAAAAAGTATTGACTTATATTAGTTAACACTAGTAACATAGTTAAAGCGTTATCGCTAAGGAGGTGAATATCATGCCAAAAGTCGTTGTTCGTGAAAATGAATCATTAGATGATGCACTCAGACGTTTTAAACGCCAAGTGAATAAAGCTGGTACGATCCAAGAAGCGAAGAAAAGAGAATTCTATCTTAAACCTGGTTTAAAAAGAAAACTCAAATCCGAAAACGCTAGAAGAAAAAATCGTAAGTAGTTACGATAGATCTGGAGGGCCCCTTAGACGAGCTACTCCGGAAAACATCGCGGAGTAGAGCAGCCTGGTAGCTCGTCGGGCCCATAACCCGGAGGTCGTGTAGTTCAAATCTCACCTCCGCAACCAAATGTAAACTACAGTTCTGATACACTCAGGACTGTTTTTTTATTTAATAATGGATATAAATAGTACTATATAGTACAATATATTTGCTATGAGTGAGATTATTGATATTAAAGCAAAAATTAAAAATATAAATGCGGTAATTGGTTGTAACATTGGATGCCGATATTGCTATGCAAGAGCGGTGGCTAAACGCTTCCATTTAACAGATGATTTTTCTAAACCGGTTGCGGATTTGCATAAGCTAGAAAGAATTAAAAAACCAGGAATATATTTCCTTACAGGCATGTCGGATCCATATATTTGGGAAAAAGAATGGCTAGATAAGTCTTTTGATCTTCTTAAACAAAATCCTAGAACTGTTGGAATATATCTAACGAAAGCACCAAATAAAATGAATTTGAATAATGTCCCTGATAATGCTTGGATGGGTGTCACTGTTACATGTAAAAATGATTTATGGAGAATCAAATCCTTAAAAGAAAACATTAAATGTAAAAATTACCATATTACTTTTGAACCTTTATTTGAGGATTTAGGTGATATTGATTTAAGCGATATTAGATGGATAGTCATTGGCACTGAAACTGGTAACTGTAAAGGGAGAATCGACACTAAAAAGCAGTGGGTAAATAACCTTGTTAAAGTAGCAAGAAGATATGGATGCAAGATTTTCTATAAAGAAGAATTGGCTAGGAAAATTATGATAGGAGAAAATATTATTCAAGAACTTACCTGTGAAATGGAGGACGCTTTAAAATGAAAAAACATTTTGGCGGGACTTTAATCTCACAAGTCAAACAACTCCAAGATCGAGCATTCAATAAAATTCTTAAAGAAGAAGGCATTTACGAATTCAATGGTCAACAGGGAAGAATTCTTTTTGCTTTGTGGAAAAATGAAAAGCTTTCACTCATTGAGCTATCCAGAAGAACATCATTAGCAAAAACCACTTTAAGCGCAATGGTGGAGAGAATGAAAAACGAAGGTCTTCTAATCGTAGAAGGTTCTAAAGAAGACAAAAGAAGTTTAGTCATTTATTTAAGTGACAAGTCTTTGTCTTTAGAAGAAAAAATAAATAAAGCCACCAAAAAAATTAGCGATATTTTTTATAAAGATTTTAGCGAAGAAGAGGCTATTGAATTGGATCGATTATTAGGCAAAGTGAAGGAGAATCTCAGCAATGAATAAAGAAGTTGTTATCAAGCAAATAGACGTTAAAGACATCATGACCAAATCCAATTCACCTATAGGTGGATATTGTGTTAATCCCTATGTGGGGTGCACACATGGTTGTAAGTATTGCTATGCTTCATTTATGAAAAGATTCACTGGCCATACCGAAGAATGGGGATCGTTTTTAGATGTAAAAAAATGGCCCGCAATTACAAATTTAGCGAAATATAAAGGTCAACATATCATAATTGGGACGGTGACAGATGGTTATCTACCTCAAGAAGCGGAATATAAAAATACGAGAAAATTATTAGAACAACTCGTCGGAGTAGACGCAGAATTATTAATTTGCACAAAGTCCGATTTAGTGGTGAGAGATTTAGATTTGTTAAAGAAATTTAAAAAAGTTACAGTTTCTTGGTCCATCAACACTTTAGATGAAGGTTTTAAAAGCGATATGGATGATTCAGTTTCTATTGAAAGAAAAATACAAGCGATGAAACTAGTCTATGATGCTGGTATTAGAACCGTGTGTTTTATTTCTCCTGTTTTTCCCGGCATCACTGATTTCAAAAAAATTTTTGCTTTAGTTAAAGATCAATGTGATTTAATTTGGCTAGAAAACCTTAATTTAAGAGGTGGCTTTAAAGGGAAAATCATGGATTACATTAAAGAAATATATCCTGATTTACGCCCTTTGTATGAACAAATCTATAACAAAAAAGATAGAAGCTATTTTGAAAATTTAGAAAAAGAAGCTGAAAAATTAGCAAAAGAAAATAATTGCCCGTTCGTAGATAATGAAACGCCATATGGCAGAGCAAAACCAGGCCATCCAGTTATAGTAGATTATTTTTATCACGAAGAAGTTAGAGGCTCAAACAATACAGGTGTGAGAAAGAAGAAATAACTCGTTCCATTTTGGTGCCTGATGTCCCACTTTTTTTGGCAAAATTCGATTTTGTATCAATTCTTTCGCTTATTGCCATTCGATTGCTACTGACACAATAGAAATGGTTGTGTCAGTTTTTTATATTTTTCTGCAAAAAAATGACCTTTTTTGAATAAGACTATTTTTGCTTTTCAGCTCCTCTATAGGCTTATTATGTTCGGATCAACTTCTGGCAGTCGGGATGTGTACTTTTTTTAATAATCCCATAAAAAGAAGAAAAATTAGCAATCTAGTTGACAGAGTGCTAAAAGTGGGTAAAATCATATATGTTAGCAGTTAAAGAGTTCAAGTGCTAAAAGGAGGCTAGTTTATGAAAGAAACAAAGCAATTTGAAACAGAAAGCAAAGAATTACTTAACTTGATGATCAATTCGATATATT
>Ga0247611_10002479_pt1 | contig 29673 bp, 2 predicted proteins | sample 177DNAGHGhighgp2_FD_192422 | JGI IMG/M metagenome (GOLD analysis project Ga0247611, IMG submission 192422) | Sheep rumen microbial communities from Palmerston North, Manawatu-Wanganui, New Zealand - 1770 DNA GHGhigh gp2 | ecosystem: Host-associated > Mammals > Digestive system > Stomach > Rumen ... | reverse complement strand
GGGCCCAATCCCCAATCCCCAATCCCCAATCCCCAATCCCCAATCCCCAATCCCCATTTTCCTAAAATATCTATTAAAAATTTAATTATTTAATTCTTTAATTAATATTATTTATTAACTATTTTTAAAAAAATATTGAATTATTACCATTAAATTTATTATTATTTTTTAATCTCTTTCTCTTTCAGAATCAGAATCAAAATCAGAATGAGAATTATAATAGTCAGAACTTGAGTCAAGATCAGAGAATTGATTCTTATTAATACTTTCTTTTTTAAGATTTTGAGATGGTGGTCCTTTTTTATTTTTAATATATTCTTCAATTTCTTTAAATACATTAATTTCTTCATTTCCAATCAAATAATTGTATAGCCATATGATTTGGTTAATTTGGATATTACATAGTTTTAATTCATTAAATTGCTTATTGAAATTTTCATTTTTATATTTTTTATTATCCCATAAATCTGGTGATTTCAAATAATCAAATAAGTTTTTATGATTTAATTTAATTTTATTTTCTTTATCTTTTTCTCTGAATAATACTATACTTATAAATATTCTAATTGCATTTTTTAAATCCTCTTTACTAATAATGATTTTATCTTTTTCAAAATAATTATTTAATTGTTTTATTGTTTTATCATTTAATTGATTCTTTTCTTTTTGTATCTGATATTTTTCTATCTCATTTTTTATATCTTTAAATATTAATTTCAAATAATAATTAAAAATATCAGATGTTTTATTCACAGTTAATTCTTTTTTTTTCTTAAAAAATACGAAGAAATCGGATGATATACTTTTTTCTATATTTTTTAAAATATCGCAAATTAATGATTTTTCTGAAATATTACCATCTTTTTCTTCTTTTTTAATATTATATAAATATTGCATTAAAGTTATAAAATCATTAATTATATCTTTATATTTATCTAAATTACCTTCAATACTTTTAATAAAATTATAAATATTTACTTTATCATCTTGAGAAATATTTATTGCATTATAATACTTTTTAAATGATTTATTCAGATCATTGACTTCATAATCAAATACTTCATTATTATAACAAAATTCGACAATTATATCTTCATTTAATAATTTTTTGTTTTTAAGTAATAATTCTGTCATATTTTCTTCAATATCATTTAAATCTATTTCAAATTGATTATAATCCCTATAATTATTAGTATCTATTATTTTCCTGTAAGAACAATTAAATAAAACTTCTATAAATGAAAATTTATCAGATTCAAAAGTAAATATTTCATTTTCTTTAATTTGTTGTATATTAATTCTATTTTTGCAATTAATATTAAATATTCCTTCATTAATTTTTCTATCTAATAAATTTTCTATTTCTTCATTTTGATTTTTTATAAATATTTTATAAATTCTTTTATAAGTTCGTCCAAATTTATTTTTATCATCTAAAAAAATGTCATTTAAAGTGTTTTTATCAATTTTTAATTTAATTTCTTTTCCTTGACTATCAACTATTTTCAATCCATTATAAAATTTGATAAATTTATCAATTAATTTTTCATTTTCTGAATTTTTATAGATATCAGTGTCTTTTAAAAGAATCTTTTCAGAATATTCTCTTGTTATTTTATGAGAGTATTTTTTATTAAATAAATTTAATACTTTGTTAAAAATATAAAGATTATCTAGTGAATATTTATCATTTTTGATTTTTTGTTTTTTATATTTTAAATATTTTTCTAGCAATGGATATTTATTTTCTTCTTTTTGACTTAATATTTTATTCAATATATATTTTTCATCTAAATAATTAGTATAATAAAAATATTCATAAAATGGATAATTTTCCCATTTATAATTATTATTTTCATATTTTTCATTTAATAAATTAATAGCAGAATCTTTATCTTTACTATTTTCAATGATGATTTTTTTATATTTTTCAATTTCTTTAAATGAGATATCTATTTTTTCTTCAATTAAATTTTCTAAATCATTTTCAAAATCTATAAGATCTTCAAAATTATCAATGCATTCTTTTTCATGTAATTTAATAAATAAATCATTAAAAGTATAGTTCATAAATATTTCAATAGAATAAATTCCTTTTTTGTATAATTCATTTTTTAAAAAAATAAAACTTTTATTTAAAGTTTCTACCCAACTTATATTTTTAGGCTTATATTTATCGAATTTATTTGATTTTGTTAATAATTTTGCAAAAAATAAATGTGAATATAAAATATAGTTTAATAATCTATAAGATATTTGGCTTAAATTTCTTATAATTTTGTTATCTTTAAAAAAATAATCTTGATCAATTTGAGGTATTCCTCTTTCTTTTACATATAATGGAGTTATATATTCTTCTTCAAAATTTTTTAAAGTCATATAATTAATCTTATTAAGTCTCTCTTTTTCATCTTTACTACATTTTAATGAATAAATTTCATCATCATCTTTGAATATTCTGTAATAATTATCTCTCTTCACAATTTCTTCTACTTTATTAAATTCTTTTTTATTTAATATCTCTTTAGAAATTATTCCTATTTCTTTATCGCAATTTGGGCATTTTATGATTTTTTCTGAGTCTCCTGGAAATCCTGAAGAAGCAGAATGATAAAACCCCTTTTCACATAAGCAGACATAACAACCTTCATTTGGCTTTTCTTTAAAATGATTTTTTATTTTAGAATATAATTCATAATATGGCTCCTCTGTAATATCACAACCAGGGTAATATTTTTCTGATAGATAAACACATTTCCCTATATTATATAAAGATGAATATATATGATCATTCTCATCGCCATCATCCTCATTTGATAGCAATTCGTTTATACTATATCTATATCCATATAATATTGCTTCAATATTTTCTGAATTTATTCCAAATTCTTTTTTGATTTCTATATATTTTTGAGGATTAAACAAAAATTTTATTATACTTGAATTTTTTTTTTCTCCAAATAAAGGTTCACATATATTCTTATAAAAATTATCAAAAATCTCTGAAGTTTCAAAATCATTTTTTAAATGTAAAAATAGTAAATTGCTTGCTGCAATATAAAAATTATCAATATGTAAATTATCACCAATTTCTTCTTTTTTAATTTCCTTATAACTATTTAATTTAAATTTCTCAAGTACTTTGTATATTCTTTCATAATTATCATTATCTAATGTTTCAAATCCATATACTATTTTTTCATCTTCAGGGATTTTTATAAAATCTTGAAAATCTTCATATTTTGATAAATTATATTTATCTTTATATTTTTGATTAAAAAATACATCTATTTTATTCTGATTAAAAAGTATTTTATAAATATAAAGTCTTATCATTTTACATATAGATTTTTCTTTATTAATAGTTTCTATTATTCTTTCAGGTTGAGTAAATTTAGGATTATCAGCATCAAACATTTTAATAAAAGCAAAGCTATATGCTTTTATATATCCTAAGCAAAATAATCTTGTAATATATATATTTTTCTTTTCATACTTGTTATTTCTCTTTTTTATTATTTCTAAAAAATCAATGCACTCTTTAAATATATCCATTGGTTGTTTCTCTAGTAGTTCTTTTCCATGATATAAAACATTCTTTAAATAAATAAATGAATTTTTTTCAAAAAAATATAATAATGTTTCTTTTAATGCTAAGTAATTATCTTGTTGGCTATCCAGCAAATTATTTTCTATCACTTTTATTATTTGCTCTTTTCCATCTAATATATTCTTTAAAGTTTTTTTGAATTCTTTTTTTACTTTTATATATTGCTTTAATAATATTTGAAATATATTATTTGATTTTTTAATTATTTCTTTTTCCTTTATTAAATATTCAAGTATTTTTACATGATATTTAATATCAGTTATTTTATTTATTTCTTTATAGAAAATATATTTTAATGTATCATAATATTTATAATAATATTTTTTGTCTTCTTCTATGATGACATCTTTTTGAATTTTTTGAATAGATAATTCTTTATAAATATCATCTAAATTACCTAAGAGATCATTAATTTTTTCAGGTTGGTTATTTTGAATAATCTCAGTATTCTTTCTTAAATATTCTCTAATTTTAAGTATTTTTTCAATATCTATTCTTTTAAGCTTTTGTAATTCAATTATTTCTATTAACTCATCAATAATATACATCTCATTTAAATATAGTAATAAATCTGTATTTATATTTTGCAAAATATTATTAATCTGTTTCAAATTATCATTGTACAGATTAACTTCTACAAATAATATTATATCTTTAGCTTTTTTATCTAAAAAAGATGATTCTGTTAATTTTATTTTATCTGAAGTTATTATATAGCATAAACTTGCTAAAAATATATAATAGCATTCATTGATTTCTCTTGTATGCTCTGGATTTCTATTTTCATTAGTTATATATCTTATCCTATTATTTGCATCATTAATTTTTTCCTCAATAATATTATATAATTCTTCCTCATTATCATTAAAAAATTCTTTAGAATATTCAAATATCTTTAATATATTTGAAATGAAATTAACATTTGATTCAATCCACATTATTTTTGCCAATATTATTTTAATATGATTTTCCATATTATTTTTGATAATTTCATTTTTATCCTTGTCAAATCTCAAGCTTAATAATAAATGAATTAATTTATTATTTATATCAATTTTTGTATTAGTTATAATATATTTCTTTAAGAAATAGTTTATATAATCTATTAATATTAAATTAGATGAAATTTTATTCATAATATCATATATAAATTTATTTTTATTTACTTCATTATATACATAATATAATAATTTTGCTTCATTTTTATGAAAATCTTTTTTCTCTTTTTCAATATTTGAACTAGAGCGCTTCCTTAAATTTTTTTCGTTATTAAAATATTCTACATTAATATTTTTGTTTATGTAATAAGATATATTATTATATAAAAAATAAAATCCTGGTATTTTAAAATTAAATGAAAATTTAGGCTCATAACTTTTTTTATCCATGGTTATTTCATCCAAAAATTTTTCTTTTAATTGAGCAATAATATTTGCATCTATATTATTATTATTGTCATTTTTAATTTCAACTAAAGTTGTTAAGAAATTATTATCTTCAAATACTTTGAATATATGTATCAAATATTTATCAAATATTTTCTCCCTAATATAATCCAATAAACAAGATATAATATCAAGACTATTTTTATCTATATTTTTAAATATTCTTTCTATTAAACTATTGCAATCTCCTTGTGCTTCTTTATCGGCTTTAATTAATTGCTTTGCTTTTTCAATTATTTTTTTTTTAAAATCTTGTTCTTCATCAAAATAGTTTATTATTTCATCAATGTAGTTATCTTCATTTAATAAACTAGTTTCATTATTGGGATAATTTAAAATATTATGCTTTTCAATTAATTCTTTATAAACGAAATTAGTCAGCTCTATCTTAAATTCTCTATTTAAATCTATTAATTCATCATTGTCATTTAAAATATCATTTATATTTTTTTCGAGTAAATCTTGCAATTTAATCCCTTTACCATTTAAATTATCTATAAATAATTGATTAATATCTGAATTAATATCAGGAATAGAGAAAATCCTTTCCTTATTTTCAAAATTAAAATTCCTTTTTATATGAATTATTAATATATAATTATATTTATCTTGCTTGAAATACTTATTTATAAAATTACTTATAAATTGTATTTTATTTGAATTTATTTGCTCAAAATGAATTAATATATTATAATCTTTTTCTTTTTTATTATTCTCATTTTTACTTTTTAATTCTTCTATAGTTATTTTTAATTGCTTTTCATTTCTTATTTCAGAAACCATAAATTCCATTTCATTATTAGAGCCATCAATAGTATTAGCTAAACTACTAAATGTATATATAATTGAAATTTTATAATTCTTATAATTTTTATCAGTTATATATTCTTTAAAGTTATAATATTGCTTATCAAAATATAATTTTCTAATTATATGATTTTCTGGCAAAATACAAATTATATCTTGAGGTAATATATTAACAATCTTACTATATAATATTTCCTTAATTTCTTTTTCATTTATATTATTTATATTTTTTTTTTTTTTTATTTCAAAACAAAGATTAAAAATTAGGCCTTCAGTTTCTTCTTTTCCACAATTTATTAATAAATTTTTAAGATTATATCTAATAGAAGTTTTTTGGAATTGGCCAATATAATATTTTAAATTAAGCTCCTCATTTATTCTTTTGGCTAATTTACTTTCCTCATCATCTAATAACTTATCAAAAGTTATTTTCGTTTTTTCTAGTCTATTTAAAAAATCCATATCTGCTTCTTGATTTTTTTTTCTATCCATTAAAATTATTATCCTAAACAAATCATTTATAGGGGTTAATTGTTCACTACAATTATTCAAGCATATCCTAAAATATTTTTGCTCATCTTTTATTATATAATTCATATCATATAAATCAAATAGAAATGGCTGAATTTGATCTAAATTTTGTAATATAATTAATTTGTCAGATTTTGCATCATCTTGAATTTCATTTACTTTTTTAAATCTATATTCATTATTATTATCATCTACAAAAGGGCTTCCATCATAAAATTCTATTGTTTTATCTGGATTTTGTATTTTTATAATTTGATATATTAGAGATGATAAAGATGGTTTAATTTCTAGCAACAAATAACGGGGATTATTACTATCATTAATATTATCAAAAATACATTTATTTATATCATATTTTTTACAGTTTTCATCTTTTATAGTATATTGATTTTCATTTTCACAAGCTTTATTATATGCTTTTTTGAATAAAAATACTGAGCTAACTTTTATTTTTTCATCTTTTTTATTTTTATTATCTTTATTTCTTTGACCTCTTTTATAAGTAATAATTTCTTTTAACATTTTCTTAATATAATCAATTTGAGTTTTGATATCATTTAATTCAAATTTGAAGTCTATATCAATTTCATAATCTATTCCTCCAAAATTTCTCTCAATATATTTTTCTATTATTTCTTTAGCATCATTATCTTCAAAATTACTTAGTCTTCCTGTTTCTATTGCTATTTCTTTTATAAAATTATATAAATCGCGATTGCCATGGAAATCTTCATTTATTTTTTTTTCCTTCTTATATAAATTAATATATTCCTTCATTCTACTAATTTCTTTAAAATCTTTTTGTGATAAATCTATTGGAGTTTTAGATTCTTTATTTTTTAAATAAAACATTTTCAATACTGTTAATTCTTTAAGGATTTTTAAAATATTTTTGTATTCATAATAAGCTATAGCTAGAATATCAAAAACTTGCTTTTGATTTTTAATTAAGTTTTCTGAAATGCTTTCCACAATACTTTTAGAAGTACTTATTAATTGATCAATTCTTTCTTCTAAATTTGGAACTGATAAAATTAAAGCTCTATTTATTTTTACAGCATCTAATGAATAATTGCTAATACCTATAAAACTTATACCTTCATTATTACCACCATATTCAAGTTTTGAATGCAATACTTTAAGTGGGTTTGTTTCAGATTTTTCAGCAAATCCTAATTCATCAAATAAAATCATAGATATAGGTAGATCTTCTTTTTTTATTTCTTTTTGCTCACTAAAATATTTATACTTATTTTCAGCCATTTGAAATAATTTTTCAACATCTTCAGGATTAGTAGATTCTGAACCTTGAAAATATGTTAAAATTATTTGTGGAAATTTTTTGAAAAATTTCTCTTTAGAATATTTCCCTTTCATAGACTTATATATTAATTGTGCACTTAAACTTTTTCCAGTTCCAGGCTTACCTATTATAATTAATGGAATTTTAGTTATAACTGACAAAAATAATAAAAACACATTTTCTTTTAGAAAATTATTTTTACCTATTCCCTTATCTATTTCCATTAAATTCAATAAAAATTCTTCTTCTAATCTAAGCAGATCACTGAATTGATTTATTGTTTTCTCTCTCAAATCATCTTTCAATTCTTTATAATTTATTTTATAGTATAAATTACCCTCTTTTTCTTCATATTTTTCATCTATTTTAGGCTCTTGATCAATATTAACTAATTTCAATAATATTTCTTTTAATTTAACATCAAATTTTGCTCTTTTTTGGTCATCATTTAGTCTAATATAATAACATAAATAAATAGAACAAATAATACTTTTAATTTTAAATAATTTTTCTTTACCATTTATATCTATATTTAAATATTCATCTTTTATTGAAAAATATTTTTGTAAAAATTCAACACATTTGCAAAATCTTGATATTTCTCTTAATGATACGACTGAAGGATCGAATGTCTCTCTTAAAAATTTATGGCTTTCAAAAATTGCATCTCTAGTAATTTTATGTAATTTTTTTTCTTCTTTTTTAAATAATTTTTCTATAATATTATATATATATTTTTTTTCATCAGCTTCATTTATTAAACCAAAATAAAAAGCGTAATATAGTAAAGACTGAGGAAGAGGTTGAACTAAATATACTAATTCATTATCATTATCATCTACTATACTTAATCCATATTTTTCTGTTTTAGCTTTTCTTTTTCTATAAGGATTGCATGCTCCTATTAATCTAATATTTTCATTTAATTTTTCTCCGTTATATGTTCTATTAATAAATATTTCTGTTAAAAGAGAAAAAGATAGACAAGTATTAATTTCATCAAAAAATACCCATATTTCATCTTTTACTTCCTTAGCATATTCATTTATTATTTCCAATTTATTACATATATCTTTATCATTAAGGCCTTGATATATGCTAATAGTTTTAATTGCTATTTCTCCATTATTTAATATTTGATTTAATTTTGTAATTAATGCTGTCTTTCCACAACCAGTTTCTCCCATAATAATAACTGGGATATTTGCTTTTATTCTATAAAATAACAAAATCATTTTTTTAAAATTATCTTCTGTTATTACATAATTATCTGTTTTATAATTTAAAATAGATATTAAAGATTTTTTATTTCCTATATCCTTTTCTATATCATTTGGAAGATTCAATACCTTTTTAATTTCATTTAAATAATCTTTTGAATCTTTATATTCAGTTGAATCTTTTTCAAGAATTTTTACTTGAATATATTTCATTTCTTCATTAACTTTAAAAGTCAATGGAATATCAAACTTTATACCTTCCAAAATATTTTCATATATATTTGAATATAATTCAATATAACCCTGGTTTTTATAATCATTTTTTTTAATAAGTAAATCTGCAAATCCTCCAGATGTAAAATATTTTATGCAATTTGCAAATTCTTGAATATATTCTTTCTTACCAGATAAAAAATGTAATTTACTTTCAAATTTATTATATTGCGATATAAAAAGTTTAATAAATATTTGAATTTGATGGAAAGAACATTTTTTGATGTTAATATATTTTCCTATAAATTTTTCAATTTCTTCTTTTGATTTAAATTTTAACATTTGTGAAAAAATATCAATAATTTCTCTTGATAAATCTAAGTTAGGAATATTGTCTAATGATATATTTTCGCAATTAAAAATTTTAATTATTCCAAGTTTTGATAAATAATTCTTAAAACAATTTGGAATTTCAATATAAATTTGAATATCTTTTGGAATAAAAATAATATTTTCATTATTTATATAAAATTTAGTTATAAGAAATGAAAATAAAAATTCATTTATTATAGAAGTTTCTTTAGATTCTGTTAAATCTAAATGAATAGATATTTTTTCGTAATCATATTTTTTTTTATTTATTAATTTTAAAATTGACGATAATTTTTCAAAAATAATTGTTTTTGTTAATATTCCTCCTAAAGGGAAATGATAATATTGTTTTTTATCTATTTCAATCATTTTTTTTATTTTATGGGATTTTCCTAAACCACATATATCAGAAGTTATAATTGTAACATTTTTAAATTTATTTTCTTTTGAAATATTGTCAAGTTTTTCAATATTAATTTTTTGAATATCAACTTTTCCTAATTGAACTAAAAATGAATTATCTTTAATATTTTTATCATAAACAAAGACAATACATGATTTTAAATATATATTTGTTTTATTTTTATCAATATTTTGTTTTTCTGATTCATTATATATTTTATTTTTATATGATAATATTGAATCGATATAACTATACATTATATTTTGTTGAAAATCAGAAAAAGAATTATTTAATTCCACAACAAATAAAGTATTATAATCACATAATATTGATCTATAAAAGAAAGCTTGAATTTCTTCAGGAGATGTTTCTTCACTAAAAATTAATACATTTTGTGCTAAAGGTAAATGGCCTATTTTATCCAAAAAGATATTTAATATAAAGTCTTCAATTAATTCACCATTTTCACATTTATGTAAATAGAACCCCTTATATTTATTTTTATTCTTTATTAGCATATTTTCATAATGCTTTTGTAAGGATGTTTCATTTTTCTCAAATAAAGAAGTTATATAATTAGAAATATTTTGAAACGACTTATAATTATATTTCTTATATTGCTCCACATAATCATCTGCTATTTTTGGATTTGAAACTTCACCTTCAATAATATTTTCTTTATTATTTGCTTTATTTAAAATATATCTCATAATTTCAAATATACTAGCTTCGCCATCTAAATGCTTTATAATTCTTCTAAATTGTTTTCCATATAAAAATCTTAAATATTTATTTTCTTTGTAAAGTAAATCCATTTGAGCTATATGAGCAGTTTTTGCCCTAAATAAAAAATCTTTTATGTCTTCAAAATTTGTTTCCATTTTATTTAAAGAGTATGTTATATTTGGATATTCTATTTTTATGATGATTAATATAGGTAAACTACTTCCTTTTGTTTGTAAAACTTTCATATCATCATAAATTTTTTCTAAATTAGATATGTTTTCTTTAAAAAAAATTAATTTTTGGCATTTTATTTGTACAATATCTTCCTCTTTTTCCTTTTGGAATTTAATATGAATTTTATTTTTTAAATTAATTAGCTCTTTCATATTAGTCTTGTTTTTATTATTATCATAACAAAAATCTTCATTATCTTGCTTAAAAATAAAACATGCATTTTTAATAATATTATTAACATTTTCAAAAAGTTTAAATGATAAACCATCATTTCTATCTAGTTCAATAATAGAAGCATAATTTTTTGAGTAACTTTCAAATATAGAAATTTTCTCATTATCTTTATTAAATTCTTGCTTTATATACTCAAATAAATCAAAATTATTTTTATACTCTTTAAATGTTTTAAAAATATTTATACACTTTTCACAATCTTCTATATTTTTTATATTTAAAGTTCTGTTGGAAGGTTCTATTCTATCATATAAATATTTAATACTTATATCTGTTTTTGATAATAAAAAGTCGATAGCTTCCTTTTTTTCATATAAAGAAGTAAACAATTTAAAGTAATTACTTTTTTGTGTATAATCATATATTTTATTATTCTTTAAAACTTTTAAATTATTTTTAAGCTCTTCTAAATCCATTTTTGATAAAGATTCATATTCTTTAGGAAGTTTTTCAATCCATGTTTTATCATTTGGATTAAAATTTTCAAAAAAGAAATTAATACTTTTTAAATCTATTTCATATTTTTTACTTTTAAATATTATAATTAAATCATCAATTAATTCTTTTTTTTCTTCTTTCATTTTTTTTCTTTTTTCTTCTTTTATTTCTTTTGCGTCTGTAGTTCCTTCTATTTTGTCTAAATAATAATCTATCATTTGATCAATAAGCAAATCAGCATTTGATTCATTTTTACTTACTATATTTTTTATTTTATCAAATATCTTTTGATTATCTTTATCTTCATACATTTCTTTTATATTAAAATTATCTTTATCTAATAAAGATTGAATTTTGTTCAATTTATTTATTCCTTCATTAAAACGCTTATTTTGATCGTTCCCATATGCTTCATCATATATTATTTTAAAAAGTAGCAAATCTTTAACTTTATTGATTTCCTCACAAACTTTTTTAAGTTCCTTTAATTCTATAGAAATTTTCATTCTTTGATGATTATAATTTTTTATTGTTTTTTCTTGTATTTCTTCAATAATTTCAGTTATTGCTTTTATTTCTTTTAGATATTTATATTTATGAAATATTAATAGAGAATTTTTAATTGATGCTAATTCTTTTATATCTTCGTTTATTTTATCAAGTTCAAGTTTTTTTTCATTATAAACTTTTTCTGGCTCATAATCAGCTAAAATAATTTTAATTAATCCTAATCTTTTAATTACAATATCTTTACCATTTTCTAAAAATTCCTCTAACCTTTGCTTACTAATATTCCCATCCATATCTTTTCTTATCTTACATAGTACATCTTCAATATTTCCATAAAAATTATTTTCATTTGAAATTTCTAATTTTCCTTTTTCATGCAATTCACACAATAAAATAATTTTTGTATTCTTATATTTTGAATAAAATTCTTCTCTTGTAAATTCGCATTTTTTTATTAATTTTTCAAAAAATTCAATTTTATCTTCTTTTGATAAACTATCAATTAGAGATATAATATTGTTAATATTATCTATCCTAATCAAATATTTTTTATAAATAAATTCTTTCAATGGATGATATTCTTTACCTTGGCATCTTCTTATTAATTCTATATAGATTAAAGGGCTTACATTTATATTTATATTTTTATTCAATTTATCAATTTTTTGCTCTAAAAAATCACAATTTTTTTCTTGAATAAATAAAAAACTAGCAAATTTAGAGATGATTTTTATTGCTTCTAATAAGCTTTCACCTGTTAATGAATTTAAATCACTTTTAATAATATTTTCATATTTTTGTTTAAGGTGAGATAAATATACTTTTCGTTTATAAATCCTTCTTATATCAATTAAATCAATTATAATACCAAATTTAAAAATATTATCAATTTTTGAAAAAAATGTATCAAAAAAATTTATTATATTCTCCTTAAATATTATTTCAAATTTAAGTTTTTTAAATTTTTCTATAAACTGCTTATCAATTTTCTCAAAGTTTATATAATAAAATATATTAACTTCTCTTTTAGATATATATTTATCTTCTTTAAAATAAGGGTCATATTGTGATATTAATCCAAGAATTTCATTATTTGATATATCTTTATTGATTTCACAATATATCTTAATATTTTTATCTAATAAAAATGCAAATTCATCTAAAATAAAATATTTATTTATATCATTTTTAAGCTCATTATTATCTTCATCTATTTTTACATCTTTTGTATCATCAAATAATATATTAATCAAATCATTATAACTTATAAAAATTTCTCTTAATTTAAAGCAAATATTTATATTTATATCATTTGGTTCATTGTAATATTTTAAAATATATTTCCAAAAATTGCTGGAAAAATATATTAGCAATATTTCTTTTTCCTTCGAAAAATTGATAATTGATTTAATGGAAGAAATTATAATATTCATCTCCTCACCTTCTTTCCGCTTTTTAAGTGTTAGATTTGATTTCATTTTAAGAGTCTTAAAATCATTTTTATACTTTTCAACTATTTTTTCTTTTGTATTATCTAGAGCAATAAGATAAGTTTCAATATCTGAAATAAAAGTTAAAAGATTTTCCAAATAATCAAATTCTTTTTTTGAGATAGTATACTCAATAAATTTAATAAAAAATTCTAAATCTTGATCGATTGGTTTTAATATATTTGAATTATATATAAGTAAAATTTCATATATTAGCTCGCATTTATTAAAATATAATTTATTAAAATATTTTTGAAAATTCTCATAATCATAATGATTTAAATAACAAAGTATAATCCCGTAAAATTGAATATCATCATAACCATTATTTTTTATTAATTTATCTGCTTCTGAAGAAATATTAGAAAAAGTTGAGATATAATAATCCAAATTTTCTTTTCCATCAATATTTTTTTTATTTTTTTTATCTTTATTTATGCTATAGAATTCTTTTATTAGTTTAATACATAAATTTTTTTTATTATATATTTTAATAAATAATTTTATCAAGAATGAGAAATCTTTTTTTTTAGAATATAATTTTATAATCTCATCATATAAAATTTCAATTCTTGCTTTATCTTTATTTTTATTTAATGCTTCCAAATAAATTTCAAATTTTTCATAATAATCTAAAAAGTTTTGGTCAATAATTTCTTTGTCGATTTTTGTTAAATATTTATTTCCCTTCTTTAATTCTATGTCATAATAGAAAAATTTATCATCAACATTAAATGAGATTAAATAGTTATCCTTCCCTATTTCAAATTGTAATTCAATTTCTTCTTCTTCTAAATTTTTTTTATCATTATCTTTTTTAGTTTCCTCATTTCTTTTAGGTTGTTTAATAACTTTAAATACTTTTTTATAAAGATATGATTTATTTTTCCCTTTTTCCATTATTTCTTTAGTATAAATATTTTTCGGCTCTTTATCACATTTTGTAAAAGCAAAATCTTTCTCACCTTCTTTTTCTGACCTTTCATATAAAATCAAAAAATATATTTCTTCGGGTTCTTCATTATCTTTTATTTCCTTTTCATTAGAATTAAATATTATAGTATTATTCATAGTAATTAAAATAAAATATTTTTTTTTTATTAATATTTAATTATTTATATTTTCCAATTTTCAAGTTAAATGAAAATAAATATTCAAATATAAATAAACAGCTCTTTTGTATTAAAGTGGAATAATTTGAAATATAATGCAAGGAAAATATTACATGAAATATGAAATAATATTATTTATGAAGTATAAATTTTCAATTAAAACTAAAATCCAATTAAAAATAGTGCTTGATTTTATTTATTTTAAGAAAAGGTAAAAATAAAAAATAGTTAAATTAAAAATTATATTTTCTTTTAATATAAAAGAATAATTTTTTTTTATTAATTATGATTACAGTTAATGGAGATGATTCTTCTATTTCAAATCAAAATTCAAAAGAATTATCCAAAAAGGAAAATACTAATAATGTAAAAACAAAAGAAATATTTTTCATGATTTGCTATAGAAGGGAAGAAGAAGAAAGTGATCAAAATTTTGTCTTTACAAAATGTGACAAAAAGCCTGAAAATATTTTTACCAAAGTAAAAATTGAAAATGGGAAAAACGATTTATATTTTTATCAAAAAGTTTTTAAACTTATTATACAACAAAGAAAGAAAGAAGAAATTAAAAAGGAAGGAGATAGTATAAAAAAAGATGAAATTAATAAAAAGAAAGAAGATAAAAAAAAAGAAGATAAAGCAAAAAAAGAAGAAGAGATTGAAATACAATTTGAAATAGGTAAAGACAACTATATAATCTCATTTAATGTTAATGATAATTTTTTTTATTATGATATTGAGTTAAAAAAGGGAAATAAATATCTAACAAATATAGCCAAAGAAGTTATTGACCAAAACCTTTTAAATTATTATGAAAAATTTGTAATTTTTTTGGAAGCTTTAAATAAAATTGAAAAAAAAGAGAAAGGAAGAATTGATATTCTATATGAAGAGACTATAAAATTATATTCAAAAAAAAAAGGATTCTATTTTTTGATAAAATTATTTATGAAAATTTATGACAGAAAAAATTTATGTATGAAATTAATTAAGGAATTCTATAAGATAAATGAAGATAAAAAAAATGACAAAAATTTGTATAGAGAAGAAAGTTTGAATGATTTAAAAACAGATTTTGAAAAAATTTCTTCTGAAGCAGATAATATAATACAAAAAAATGGTTATGATGATATTCAATTTTATGGGATTATACTTTGTTATTTAAATTATTATGATTATGATATTTTTAATAAATATTTAAAAAAGTTATATTTAAATAAAAGTAAGACTTTATTTGAAATTTTGCTTGTATATGATTCAAATATATTAAATCCAATTGAACAAAATTTAGAATTTTTCACAAAATTTATTGAGTATACTATCTCAGAAAAAGAATTTGATTATTTTGAAAATTTATTATCTTTTATTTTAGATATTGAAACTTTTATTATTGCTATAGATAAAACAAAAGAAAAAATGTTTGAAAAATATAAAAATAATTTTAAGATTATAAAAATGAAATCAAATGGAGGACGAGCACTCAAGAAAAGGAAAGAGGGTAAAGAAATAGATATAATAATTTCTTCAATTAATTCAATTATTGATTTTTCAAAGGAAAACAATATATTATTAATATACTTTACCAGTAATTTTTGGAAGGATATTTTAAAGCAATATAATCAGGCAAATGAGCTATATATAAATATTTGCTTTAAATTAAGAAAAATATTTATAGCTTATAATGAATTGGTTAATTTCTTATTTAATGATAAAATTGGTAAAAAAGAAGATAAAAAAAATGAACCAAAAAAGATTAAGAATGATATAAATAAATATTTTGATATAGATGAATTTGCATTTATATTAGATAAAAATATTAAAAATTTAATTGTTGACAATAAAAATTTATCTGATTCGGAAATTCTTGGATTTATAAAACAATTTGACCCTTATTATATAGAAGATAAATATAAATTTAAAAGGGAAACTAATATATTTGACTATCTTAGTTTTAGCCAAATTAATAAACAGTTTATTGAAACATTTAAAGGACTTAAATTTGAAACAGTCTTTAAGGAAAAATTAACAGATTTTATGAATAAAATGGTTCTTAAAATAGATAATATCTTTAAATTTGGTGTTATAATGGATTTAATTGACATAAAAAAGATTTCAAAAGTTAAGGAATATTTTAATCTTCTGAAGCATAAATTTGATTATATAGTTCAAAAAGAATTAAATTCTTTAACTGGCGAGAAACTAAACGAAGCAGTCAAAATCTTAGCTAAATTTGTTGACTTATTATATAAAAATGATAAAGATAAAAAAACTGATTTTTTAAAACAAAAGATTGACAAATTGGATAAAACAATTAGTCCTTTAATTTATAATGAATTAATGAGGACATGCCAAGGTGAAGAATATAAAAATATGAAAGAATTTATTTATGAAACATATTTGAATAAGATGGATAATATTGACAATATTATATCTCTAATTGATAGTTTATCAAAAGAAGATAAAAAAAATTTTTTAAGGGAATTAATGAAAAAATGTAAATTTACCAGTGAAGAATTTTATTCAAATAATAATAATACAAAAATAATTTTATTATGTGAACTTCATGAAAAAGGAAAATTAAAAATCACAGATGAAGATAATTTTTATGGAGATATTGAAGATATATTAGGCAAAATAAGAAAAGATATGGATGGGGATATTAATAAGCAAAAATTAGAGGAATTTTTAAATAATGGGAAAGATGTTGTAATAAAAAGATTAAGTTTAATAAAAATGATTTTGGAAGATTATGATCCTGAGAAAGTTTATTATGAAAGAAATGAAAATATTAAAGAAATAACAAATGATATAAAACAATTATTATCAATTAAAAATTCCCTTTTAATATTTCATAGAAATAATTATCTAAAAGAAATAAAAAATATAACAAACATTATAGAAGATATACAAAAAGAAACAATAACAAATTATAAAAAGGATAAAACTAAAAATACAATAGCAAGTCTAAAAAATCTTAGTCAAGTTTGTGATGATGTCAATTCAGTTAAAGATGTATTACTTTTTAAAGTAATATATGATGTTGCATCTGGGAGTGATCAAACTAAGCGTTTTAATAAAGGAATAAAAGAATTGAAAGAAATAATACAATCTTTATTTGGTAAAAATAATTGCAATATTAAAGAAATATATGAAAAAAATAAAAAAATATTTGATAAAATAAAGGATATAGTAAGCAATAATGAATCAAAAGCTGATTTACTCATTGAACAAATGATAAATTATTATATAAAAGAAAATAAAGAAACAAAAGATAAAAAAAAAGCAGAAGAAATAAAAGAAGAAAAAAAGGATTTAATTAATGATTTAATTATAATTTTTAAAAGTAAAAAATATGAAATGGATTTAAAAAGTATTATTTTCTTTTTTAAAAGTTTTAATCCTAATGATACTTCTTGGAATAAAAAACTTTCTAAAGAGTTTGAAACATTATCAAAAGAAGATTTACAAAATCTTAAAACAATATTAAAAGATTTACAGAAAAATAAAATATATGATTATGAACAAAAAAATAATTATTTTAAATTGTTTACTTCTTTATATGAGAAAAAGGAAGCAATCGACTTTTTATTATCAAAAACAGATATAGATATTAAGTATTTATATGATAGAATAGAACCTACCAACAGAACAATAACTATAAAGAATATAGAAGATTGTGAAAAATGTATAAAGATTTTTAAAACATTTAGACAAAAAACAAAGAATTTTGAATTATTTGAGTATATAAAAACAGAATTAGATAAAGATAATGAGCAAATTTCTGGGTTATTTGAAAGTTACTCAAAAAATTATTCCTCAATTATTGAATTAGATAGAAATAATGGTTTTGAATTTAATCTTTTTGAAAATGTTAATAACATTATTGATAATGCAAGTTTAATTTTTAAGCAAGACAATGAAGATTTTTGCTATGGCAAAGATAAAATAAAGACTAATATAGAAGAATTAATTCATTTAAAAAATAAAATTCATATTAAATCCCAAAATAATGAAAAGGAAACTGAAAATGATCAATTTCAAATAAAATGTAAAAAATTAATATTTTTTAAAAAAAAAATATCTAATTTAGAAAAGATTTATGATGATATGAAAGTTTTAAGGACAAAAGGAAGTAGTTTACCTATATTAATTATTATAAAAATAGTATATCCAAAAATTACATATTCTTTAAATAAAATAGAAACAAACTTTGAAGAAATAAAAAATTTTTTATTTAGGGCAAAAACAGAACAAATAACTCAATTAGACCTAATTTATAAACAAAATAAATATTTAAGATTTTTATATGGAAAACTATTTAGAAGAATTATAAAACATTTAGATGGTGAAGCTAGTATTTATGAAATAATGAGATATATTTTAAATAAAACAAATAACGATAATATTATTGAAGGCGAAGTTGCTAATCCAAAAATAGCTGATGATTATGTAGAACAATATAAATTATATAATGATAATTCCTTTCAAAATATTTCTAATTATATAACTTCTTTATTTGAAAAAAATGGAACATCTTTACAAAAACATTATGAAGAAATGATCATAAAAAGTAAAAATAGATATAAAGGGTTTTATTTACATAAATGTGAAAATGGTGAATCAGTGGAAGAATTTATTATAAATATATTTTTGGATAAAATAGGCCATTTACCTTTAGCACAAAATGTATTAATTTTTAGTAAAGAAACATCTCCCGAGGAAATACAGGCTTTCTTTTATAGATCAATATTATGTGATTATAATACTTTATTTGTTGTGGAATTAAATAATTCTTTTTCTGATTTTCAACAAAATGTAATGTACAGTTATATTGATTCAATATTATCATATAAAAATAAAGTATATAATGAATCAGAAAAACAAAATATTGATAAAAATAAAACAAATATATATTTAAAATCATGTATTGTCTTTGTTTATGATGAAAATATTAAAGATAATTCTTTTTTAGTGCAATTAGGAAAAGTTGAAATTCAAGATATTAATATTGAAAAACTTGACAATAATGAAAAAGAAAAAGAATTGGAAAATATTATAGTTATTAGTTCAGAAATATGTGGCTTAGGAAAATCCCATAAAATAAAAAAAATGATTGAAAAAGATAAAAAGCAATATTATCATTTTCCTTTAGGTGGAATATTAACAAAAGCAAATATTTTTGAAAAATTATCTATACTATTAAAAATAATAAAAAAAGAAAACAGTGATAATTATGAAAGCGTAACAATTCATTTAGATTTAACAGAATCTAAAGAAACTTCTATAATAAATGAATTTTTATTTTCATTTCTTATTACTAAATTTTATATAAATAATGAAAATATTATTTATATTCCAAAAGATATAAAAATTTATATTGAAATTCCAAATTGTTTTGAAAATTATTTATCAAAATTTGGAATTATAAAAATTTTTAAAAATAATAATATATCATTAGACAATATTCCTAAATTAGACTTACCTCAGGATATAATTAAAATTTTTCAACGGATGTTAGGATATAAATCAAATAAAACAAATAAAGCAAATGAAGAAATAGAAGCATTTATTAAAAAATATATTGGAATTGACAAATGCTCCTTCCACCAAATTCAAATTTTTATTAAACTTTTTATATCACAATATAATAAATTTGAAACTAAATTATGTTTTTGGAATGAAGGAAAAGAAGTGACTGAAGAATGCATTCAAGAATTTGCCAAGGCCACAAAATATTTTACTTTTGGAGGGTTTGCACAATTACTTAATAGAAGTAATATCACTAATCAAAAAGATTATATTGATTTATTATCAGATATATATGATAATGATTTGAAAAATACTCAATTTTCTATCCCATTGATTTTTATAATTAAAGAAAAAAAGCAATATATTCCATTAAAGATCCCAGATAAAAATGAATCTGAATATAAAGATTCAAAAGATTATTTAAATGCAATTAAAAGAGCGTTAAATCTTCCAAATGAAGTAGAAAAGGATTATAAAGATAAAAAATCTTTAATATCTATTTTAAATTATAAAACAGATAATTATGTAATAACAGATGATAATTTTAAAAAAATGATTTTGCTAGTTTATAGAATTAAAGCTAATATTCCAGTTATTATTATGGGGGAAACTGGTTGTGGAAAGACTGCACTTATTACAAAATTAAATCAAATCTTAAATAATGGAGAAATAACAGTTAAAACAATAAATATACATCCAGGCCTTAATGATAAAGACATATGCGAAGAAATGAAAAAAATTAATAAAGAAGCCAAAAATATAAAAGATGAAATATGGGTATTTTTTGATGAAATTAATACTTGTCTATCTTTATCTCTTTTAACTGAAATATTTATTAATAGAACTTATAATGGAGAAAAATTAAATGATAATATTAGATTAATAGGAGCATGCAATCCATATAGAAAAAGAAAAACTGAAACAGAAAAATGTGGATTAAATAGGGATGATGATAATGAGAATGAATTAGTTTATTTAGTTCAACCTCTTCCACAATCTTTATTATATTATGTTTTTAGTTTTGGTTCAATTAATGAAGAAGATGAAAAAAAATATATATATAGTATTATAGAAAGATTATTTACAAATAATGAAAAAAAATTACATGAAATTACTAGAGATGCAATTTTTGAATGCCATAAATATTTAAGAGAAACATTTGACCCTTCAGTAGTATCATTAAGAGAAATATCAAGATTTTATAAATGTGTTGAATTTTTCCAGAAATATTTTTCAATAAAAGATGTATATTTAAATGTAGATATAAAGGGTAAAGAAAATTTATATAAAATTAAAAGTATTATTTGCTCTATTTATTTATGCTATTATATTAGATTAATTGATGATAAAAAAAGAGCAAAATTTGATATTAAATTAAAAGAAACATTATTGAATTTAGTCAATGCTGTTGAAGAGCCTGAAAATAAAATTGGTCAAAAAGATGAAGAGCAAGAAGATAAAATAAATAAAAAAGATGAAAAAAATGAAGAAAAAGAAGGTAATTTATTTGATAGAATTAATTATAAAGAATTAAAAGATGATTTGAGAGAACAAAAAGTTAGTCAATTCAGTGATTTTCTAAATTTAGAAGAAGAGTTTTTATTAAATTTAATAGAATTAGATAAAGGAATAGGTAAGAATAATTTATTAAAAGAAAATGTATTTTTATTATTTTTATCAGTCATAACTAAAATTCCATTAATTATAATTGGTAAACCTGGAACTGGAAAAAGTTTAAGTGCAAAATTAATATATAAGTCTATGAAAGGGAAATATTCTAAAGAGAAATTTTTCAGAGAATTTCCACAAATTATACAAACATATTTTCAAGGTTCCGAATCAACTAATCCTGAAGATGTTCAAAAATTGTTCCAAATGGCTGAAACTAAATATAAATATTTTAGTGATCAGAAAGATATTCAAAAAGAAGATCTACCTATATCTATGATTTTATTTGATGAATTAGGATTAGCTGAAAAATCGGAAACAAATCCACTTAAAGTATTGCATTCTAAGCTTGAATATGCTGGTAAAAATGAAGGTGTAAGCTTCATAGGTATTAGCAATTATTCATTAGACGCAGCAAAAATAAATAGGGCTTTAATTTTATCAGTTCCAAATTTGGAAGAAAGAGTAGATCAATTAATAAATACTTCTAAAAGTATTGTTGAAAGTATTTCAGAAGATTTGCTTAAGAACCAAAAGCAAGTTTTTGATATTCTAGCTATAGCTTATTATCAATACAAGCAAAAATTAAAATTCCTTAAAGAGTTAACTGTATTGAAAATGTTTGATCTAAAAAATAAAGCATCTAAAAATCCAATTGATTTATCTCAAAAAGATTTTAAAGAAATTAATAGAATGAAGGATTATATTAATTTATATAAGAAGGAAAAAAAAATAAAAGAAGATTTTCATGGTAATCGTGATTTATATAATTTTATAAAAGAAATTGCAATAGAAACAGGAAGACTAAGTACTTTTGAAGATAATGAAGTAAAAGAAATAATCGAAAGATATATTGAGAGAAACTTTGGAGGAATAGATTATGAAATTGATATTGATTTCAAATTAGAATTAAATGATATCAAAACTCAAATTAGTGAAGTTAAACAAATTTTAGAAGGATATATTGCCAACAAGAAAAGGGGTAAAAAACCTAAAGATAAAAAAGATAAAAATGATAAAGTTAGCTCAGTATTTTTATTCAAAAAAGTATATAATATAGTATGTGGGACTGAAAATCAATATAAAATAAAAGATGAAAATTGTAAGAAATATGATTTAAATAGATGTATTGTTGATAATATTAATGATAATAATAATCCCCGTTATTTATTACTAGAAATTAAGCCATCTTTATCATCATTAATACATCAAAATATTAAAAGTCAAAATCCAGATAAAAAAGTAGAATTTTATGATGGAAGTCCCTTTATAGATGATAATAATAATGAATATAGATTTAGAAAAGTAAATGAAATTCAAGATGATGCCAAAACAGAAAAATTAATTATATTACAAAATTTAAATCAAATTCAGCCATTTTTATTTGATTTATATAATATGAATTATATAATAAAAGATGAGCAAAAATTTGCTCGGATATGCTTGGATAATTTCAGTGAGCAATTAACACCTGTAAATGATTTATTTAGGATTATAATTTTGGTAGATAAAAAATTTATAAATAATGTTGAAATTGCTTTTTTAAATAGACTTGAAAAGATGAAAATATCTTTTGATAAGCTATTAGATGATGAGCAAAGTAAATTAGCAAATAGGATGATTGATGAGATAAATTTAAAGCATTATATTGACAATTTCCAAAAATCTTCAGTTAAATATAAACTTAGAGAATTATTAATCAATTGCGGAAAAGAAGAAATTTTAGGTTTGATATATAATCTTTATATTGAAATGAAAAATAATAATAATAATATAAATGAAGAAGAAATTAAAGAAAAATTATATAATAAGATTAGTAATATATTGCCTCAAGATATAATTTGCATTTTACCAGATAATCATATTATTAGAAAATTGTATTATGAGAAAGAATATTATAATTTTAAACAATATATAACTGATAAAAGTTATAAGAAGTATAAAATTACGATTATATATACATTTAGTAGTTTAGCTAATACTATAGATGGTTCTAATAATGAAATGGAATTTATGGTTTCTGGAATAAGAAATGAAAATCAATTAAAAATTACTATAGAAGAATTAAAAAGTAAAAATGATAATAATAGAGTAGAAAGAGATTGCAAAATCTTGATACATTTTGAGCAAATAAATTCAAATAAAATTCAATTTATAAGCAATTTTATATATAGACATTTCAAGGATGATAATTATAATTATATATTTATAATACATATAAAAAGAAATTTTCATTCTGAGAATAATGAGAGAATTTATTCTATACCTGATATTAATCCAGATATTAAACAATTATTTATAGATAATTTAAATGGTAACCAAATCAAATTGAAACATTTACTAGAAAAAAATATTCAATCAATTATGGATGATAATGATGAATTAATGAATTTAGATAGAGAATTTAAAAGATCCTTAACAAGCTTTGTTTATAAAGAATTAAACGAAAAAAATAGAAATAAAAATAATTTTAATCATAAAACTAGTTTGTTAAACGAAGATAATTATAGCGAAGAAATATTAAAATATATGGATAAAGATAAAGATTTTAAACAAAAAATAATTAAGAAAGCAAAGGCATTAATTCAAAATGATAAAGAAGACGAAGGAAATTGTAGAAGTTTAATTGATAAAGTTTTTAATAATATTGGTAAAAATAGTCTTGATATTATATCTTGTTTATTAGATTATATTAAAGAGCAAATATTTAATAAATATTTGACACATATATTCAAAGTATTAGAAAGTAATAATTTCTTAACAACCTTAGTAGAAATTGAAAAAGATAGTAGTAATAATAATCTAGATGAAAAAATTATTTCTCAATTAAAAGAAAAATTTTTGGATTCAATTAATATGGATAAAAATATTTATGAAACTAAGTTTGCATTTGATTTTAAAATACCAGGATTATATAATTTTTATGAAAATTTATCAAATTATATAAGCAAAAATATTAATGTAGAATATTTTAACAATGAGAAAAAATTAAGAGATTATTTTAGTACGAATATTGAAAAAGAGAAAAAAGATTTTCATAATAATGAAGAAAGATTATTATCTGATGTATATGACGAAATTAATAAAGATAAATTTATAAATGATATTATAATCAATATTCCAACTGACTTAATATTGAAAGATTATATAACTTATTTCTTAAAGAAATATATTATAACTAATAATACTAAACTTGATATAAATAATAAACTAATTAATTTATTATTAAATTTAAGGTTTAGTAAAGAAATTAATGAAATCATAAAAAATAATTTAGGAAATAATATTAAAATAATGCTGATAAAAATAATGTATATTGAATCAAATATTAATTATATTTCAAATATTTTAAAGGTATTTGAATATGGAAAAGAACTTTTTCATGATGATGGAGAAAGGCTTTATAATTTATTTGAAGAAAAAATTAAAGATGAAAATAAAACCATAAGGTATTTAACTAATGAAAATAGAAATCCAGAGCATACAAGAGAAGTAAATGAATGCTATTATATATTTTTAGCAAATTTATGTTATATTATAACATCAGATAAAATAAAATTAACTGAATCATTATATTTTGATAATAGTAAAGAAGATAAAATAGTATTTGTGGAAGTTAACCTTTACAATGAAATTTTAAAACAAATAAATAAAATCCTTCAAAATTTAAATAACGATTTAATATTATATTTAAATGAGATGTATATTATTGATGAGTTAATAGAAGTAATTGAATTTCAAAAGCTTAAAAAAATAGATATTGAAAAAATACATAAAATTAGAGAATATTTAAGAAAGAGTGCTGAGATTATTCAAAATAATCAGCCTGAAAAAATTAATGATCTTAAAGGAAATTTAGATGATATTTATAGAGAATTATCAATACCAAAAGAAGTAATAATAGAAGAAGACAAAAAATATTATGATAAATATTATGATATATTAAGATATATATTCTTTAAAGAAATAAATAAAGTAAATGATGTTAATTATCGTGTAAAAATACTTGAATATTTAATAAAAGAAAAAGAAATTATTAAAAAATCAAATAATATTTTTCAGATATTATTAAAATCCTTTATAAAAAAAAAAAAAGATTTTAAAAAAACAAAAAAAAATTTATTAGAAGCAAAAGAGCAAATAATAAAAGTCATTGAAAATAATTTGATGGATAGCCAACAAGATAATTATTTAGCATTAACAGAAACATTATTATATTTTTTTGAAAAAAATTCATTTATTTATTTAAAAAATGTTTTATATGATGAAAAAGAACCATTATTACTAGAGAAAGAGCCGATGGAAGTTTTAAAAGATTGTTATAAATTCTTACAAGATTTGATAGACGAAAACAAAAAAGATGAAATTGGTAAAAATAATAAATATATTACAAAATTATTTTGTTTAGGTTATATAAAAACATTTTGTTATATATTTATTAAAGTATTTGATGATGATAAAGCTAAATTTAATGATGCTGAAAAAATAATAGATACTATTAATAAAAAAAAGTCAACGTGTAAAATGATTAAACTTTATATTTATAAAATACTTTATAATCGATATCAAATAGATGCATTTTTAAACCAAAAATATAAAGATAAATATAAATTAGGAAAATATGATGGTTTTAGGGATTTTATAAAATTTAATGAAGAAGAGCAAGTTAAATATGGATTTGAAACATTAGATAATAATAACTATGAAAGTGTATATAAAGTACTAGAAAAATATAAAAAAGATAATTTTAATAATGAAATTCAGAAAGAAGATATAGATGATAATTTACATATTGATAATTTTTATATTGCTGCAAGTAACTTAATATTATTACGTTTAAAATCAAAAGATTTTGAAACTTCTGAAATCTATGATAATTTTTATAAAAATGTATGTAAACCTTTATTTGATGAAAAAAAAAATTCAAATTTAATAGAATTTTTATTTAATCCTAAAAAATACATAGAAATAAAAAAAGAATATGAAATAAATTCAGAAAATATTGAGTCAATATTATATGGATTTAGATATAGTCTTAATGATTTATTATCAAATGAAGATGATGATGATGATAATCATGATTATATATATTCATCTTTATATAATATAGGTAAAAGCAGTTATTTATCTGAAAAATATTACCCTGGTACTGATACTAAAGAAGAACCATATTATGAATTATATTCTAAAATTAAAAATCATTTCAAAGAAAAGCCAAATGAAGGTTGTTATGTCTGTATGTGCAAACAAGGATTTTATCATTCTGTTGCTTCAGGATTCCCAGGAATTTCAGAAAAAAACATAAAATGCCCACATTGTAAAAAAGAAATTGGGATAATTTCTAAAAAGAACATCAAATCAAAAATTGTAAATAGAGATAATTATTTTAGGATATTTAAAGATGAAGATGAAATTGATTCTTTAAAAAATAATAAAAGTAAAAAGGAGAAACTTAATGAGATTAATTATATGACTTTAAAAAAATTTGAAGAAAAATATATAAGCCCATTATATATAAAAGAGAAAGGACTACCTCAAATTGATAAGAATAATTTTTTTAAAGAAAACAAAATTATAAGAAATTTAAGCCAAATTTCTTATAGATTATTAAATTATATTTTATACTCACATTTATTTTTTGCAAGTTTATTAATAGGCACAAATAAATTTGATAAATATAAGCCTAAAGATATGAAATGGGGAAAAGTTTTGAATGAAAGCTATATATTTTTAAAAAATGAGTTATCCAAAAAAGGAATCGATTCTATTGAAATATTTATGAATTATATATTTAAAGATTTATTTACTAAATTAAATGAAAAAGAATGTATTGATAATTATGAAGGTCTTATAGAGTTTGAAAATGAATTAGAAACTTTAATTCAAGAAAAAATAGATAAATCAGTTGAAGAAATTAAAAAATATAATGAAATAATAAATAAAAATAGTCAAGATAAGGATTCTTCTATTAGTTTATTAAAAGAAAAATATGAAAATAATAATTATAAAAAAGTAGATTATCCATATTATGAATATTTTTATTATACTGATTATTTAGATGAAGATTATGTTATGGATAAAATATTAAGTCATAAAGAAGAAAATAAATATCCATTACTAAATAAATATTTAAAATATAAAAAAGAAGAAAAAAAGAATAATGATCTTTATTCATTAGATAATCTTTATTTATTTAATACAGTTTTAAATTTAATTAATGAAATATATTCTCATAAAATATCAAGAGAATATGCTGAAAAGCATCTTTTAAAAGATATTGAAATATATAAAAATTCAGACAATGCAAAATTAATTGATAAATTTATCAAATTTTATAATAGTTTAAAAATAGTAGAGAGTCAAGAAAAAGAATTTAAATTAAAAATTGACAAAAATGCTTTAAGTGACTTTGTTATAGATGATAATAATAAATTTGGAAAAACCTATAAAGATATTTATAAAAAATTTATAAAAAAACAAAATGAAGAACTAGAAAATTTATTAGATAAAAAAATCATAGAAGGAATATTTAATAGTAATTGTAAAAATAGAATTAATATACAACAAATTAAAGAAAATGAAATATTTACTTTTAATATATCAGATAAATTTTCATTTATAGATGTAATATTTAATTCTTCTTATAGAAAAATAATAGATAATAAGAATTATAGGAATTATAATGATTTTGAAATAGATTTAAATGATATTGAGGAAAATATGACAGAACTATTACTTAAAAACAAAAAATTATTAAATGAAGATATAATTGTTGAATTTAGTTATAATAATGAAATATTTGAAAATGAGATCAATGATATAATTACATCATTTAAATATTATTATACTATTGCAGACATTTCTCAAGATGATAAAGAAATTATTTATAATTTCATCAAAAATAATGAAGGTAATATTGATAAATATAAAGGTATAATTAATGATTTTATGACTTTAATACAATATTTAACTATTATTAAAAAAGAAGAAAAAGATGATGATATTTCAGAAAAATCATTAATTAGCGATATCCTAAAAAATATTGAAGAAAGTATATCTTCCGATTTCTTAAAAATTTTTGAAGAAAAAAAAGAATTAACTGTGAATAAAGCATTTGATATCTTTAATTATTATTTGCAATTAATATTTAAAGATATAAAAGATGAAATTGAAAAGTATCAGATACAAGATGAAAAAGAAAATGAAAATGGAAAAAAGAATCAACTAAATAAAAAAGCAATAAATCAATTAGATAATTATTTTAAAAAAGAAAATATTGTAATTAGTAAAGAGGATTTAGAAAATGCAATTCAAATTTTTATAAGTTTAGTGCTATTCAGAGAAAAAGATAAAGATCTTAAAATTAAATCAAATCGTAAAAATTTAATTGATTATTTAAAATCACCAGATTTATGGAATAATAACAAATATAAAGATCATAGATTCAATGATTGTTTAAATGATTTAAAATTATGTAATATTCAAATTAATCAAATCCTTTGGTTATATAATTATTTAGTTGGGGATGAAGAAATTGATCCATTTAAAGAAATTGAAGAGTATATTAAAAGTAAAAGTAATTTAGCAGCTCCAAATCCAATTGATAATGAAAATAATAATGATAATAATAATAATGATGAAAAATCAGGAAGTGACTCTAGCAGTCACAAAAGTGATTCTGACTCTGAATCTGAATCCCAAAAATCAAGAGATTAATATTAAATATTTAATTAACATAAATTAAAATTGTTTAAAATTTAATTATTTATTAATTAAAAATTTATATAATTATTCAAATAAAAAAATATTTTAATAGAGATTAATTTTA
>Ga0247611_10002478_pt1 | contig 29685 bp, 23 predicted proteins | sample 177DNAGHGhighgp2_FD_192422 | JGI IMG/M metagenome (GOLD analysis project Ga0247611, IMG submission 192422) | Sheep rumen microbial communities from Palmerston North, Manawatu-Wanganui, New Zealand - 1770 DNA GHGhigh gp2 | ecosystem: Host-associated > Mammals > Digestive system > Stomach > Rumen... | reverse complement strand
AGGCCTTACTTTGCTGTGAGTGTCACGGATTTCTGGCATCGATGGCATATCTCGCTCTCTACATGGCTCAAGGACTATGTCTATATTCCTCTTGGGGGAAGCCGATGCAGTAAGGTGCGCAACTATTGGAATATTTTTGTCACTTTCTTTGTCAGTGGCATCTGGCATGGAGCCAACTGGACTTTCATAGTGTGGGGTTGCATGCATGGTGTTTGCCAAATCATAGAGAAGATGCTCGGCCAACAGAAGTGCAGATACGGATGGTTGGGAAAGACTGTCAAGATTCTCATCACGTTTCTGATTGTCAACTTTGCATGGATTTTCTTCCGCATGCCGACGTTAACCCATGCATGCAGAGTGATAGGCAGGATTTTTGACCCTTCGCAGCCTATGACTGTCTTCATTGCCCCTTTGCCCACACCGCCTCTAATCATCTTTGGTGTTATCATACTGTTTGCCAAAGACCTGCGCGATGAGTTCTTTCCCAATCGCTTGTTGTTGATGAACAGTTCATCTGTATACGTGAGATGGGGTACCTATATTTTCCTGTTACTCACCATTCTCGGTATTGGCGTGCTTGGTTCAGATCAGTTTATCTATGCAAACTTCTAATCCACATGAAAAAGTTCATAGCAAAAATCATTCTGTTTTTCACCATTATTGGAATATGTGATTTTGTGTTTGGAAAATGCATGGATTATGTTGTCAACCATATTGAGACAGGAGGGCAAGGACGTGATAACCACATATGCAATTCTGCAGATGAAGACATTCTCATCTTTGGCTCCTCACGTGCTATCCAGCATTATAACGCACAAATGATGGAGGACTCCCTCGGCATGACATGCTACAACTGTGGTGATGAGGGCAATGGCATCATATTAAGTTATGGTCGCCTGTCTATGGTAGAGGAAAAGCACCAGCCCAAGATTATCATCCAGGATATTGAGCCCAGATATGATTTGTTCAAAAACGACAACAGCACTTTTATTGGATGGTTGAAAGCCAGGTATGACAGGGAAGGAATACCTGAAATTTTCGAAGCGGTTGACAAGAGCGAAGGCTACAAGATGAAAAGCCAACTATACAGGTATAATACGAAATGCATACAGAATATCTTCGTTTACCTTACTGGCATTTCAACAGATACAGGTGTAAAAGGTTTCAGGCCCATGGATGTGGAAATGGACACAACGAGAGTCGCCCCCCTCTCAGAAGACTATGAATTTGACTCTCTCAAATTGGAGTTTGTTCAAAAGTTCATCAACAAAGCAAAGGGTTCAAAGTTGATTTTTGTCGTTTCGCCAATATGGAATGGAATGAATACAGATATGACAGCACCCATCCGCAAGATGTGTGAGGAACAACATATATTGTTTTTTGATTTCTCCAATGACCCCAAATATGTCCGCCATAACGAATATTATAGGGATGGCAGGCACCTGAATGCCCGTGGTGCTGATGTGTTTACCCGTGACCTTATTATAAAACTTAGGGAGATTGAACTATAGTTGTTGAGTTGTTATGAGGAAAATTATAGCATTTTTTGCCGCATTTTTTAAGTTAATATCCATTCCCGTTTGCCGTCATTTTCCGGTAATCATCGTGGTGATGCTGTTGCTGGGGATGATAGATGCATGTCGAAATATAGCGGCCACACTAATCAACAACGGCAATCCTGTTTACATGCGGGGACAGGTCATGTCATTAGCCATCTGGTTCCTAATAGGATACATTATGGCGGCCATCATCAGCAAATGGAATCACTGGTATGTCAAGGCACCCCTCTATTTCATCGTATTCTTCTTTGCCGCCGTACAGTTCTTCCTTATTGACAACTTCCTTTTTCCCATCTCTCCGACCTATCTGATGCTGATAGCGGAAACCAATGGGGGAGAGTCCAAAGAGTTCCTCAATCAATATGTATTCTCTGCTCCCATATTGAAAACTTTGCTTTATGTGGGAGGTTATGCAGCAGTGGCATTCCTATTATGCTATTTAGGAAAGAGGTTCAGAAACCTTTTCGTCAAAAGACACGGCAAGCTGAAACCTTATGTCCAGACCATTGCTGGGATTATTGTGTTGCCCATCCTCTATTATGCCATCAATGCTTGTGAGATTTATGTCTATATGGCCAATTGCCAATCGGGCGACAGGATACGCTCCATGTTTAAGCCACAAGACCCATTCTCATGCCTCTACTCATCGGCAATGATGATGAAATCTGTAGAACGGGAAATGGACCATGCCAAGAAAGTGACTAAAGAGCAGGCCACTGCTACAATCGACAGCGAGGCTGATGATTCGCTCAACATCGTGTTGGTCATTGGGGAATCGTATATCAAGCAGCATTCTCAACTCTATGGCTATCCTCTCCAGACTACTCCTAACATGATGGCGGAAAAACAAAAGGGAAGGCTGTTCACTCTTGATGATGTGGTATCACCCTCAAACACCACAAGCACCGTTATGAAAAACTTGCTATGCTGCAACAGCATTGGAGAAGGAGAAGAGTGGTTTGATGCCCCATTTTTCCCCGCAGTATTCAAAAGTGCTGGCTATGGAGTCTATTTATGGGATAATCAAAAGACATTTAATGCCAATGCAGATTATTCTTTTACACTCAACAGTTTCCTATATAATCCCGAGTTTGACAAGATTGCCTATACTGCCACCAATGATACCTCTTATCAGTATGATGGACAAATTGTGGAGGATTTCACAAAGAAGGTGAAAATGAAAGCCGCTCACAATCTGGTAATCTTCCATCTCATGGGACAGCACAACATACAACACAAGCGCTATCCCCATATCCCATTGTTCGACCATTTCACTGCCGACAGCATACGCAAAAAAGCCAATTATCTCGACAAGGAAAAAAAGCAGATGATTGCCGAGTATGATAATTCCACTCTGTATAATGACTATGTGATTGATCAGATTATCCACTTATTTGAGAACAAGAATACCATCCTGTTCTATTTGTCAGATCATGGAGAAGAAGTTTTTGACTTCCGCAACAGAATAGGAAGGGAACATGGTCCTCTGTTTGACAAAAAATTATTTTTTGAATATCAAGTTCCTTTCATGGTTTGGTGCTCCGACACGTTTATACAAAATCATCCAGAAACTATTGACGCCATAAAAAAAGCAGAGGACAAGCCATTAATGAGCGATATCTTATTCAACACATTGTTTAATGTGGGAGGAATCCAAACAGACTTATACAGACCAGAGGATGACGTACTTCATCCCTCATATCAAACCAGGAAAAGGATCATAGAAGGGCAACTCGACTATGACAAAGAGATGCAGGGAAAACGATTCGACGACCTATACAAATGGCAATAATCTGTGACTGACGCACTAAATCCAGCGGCCACACTCCTCACCTGGAAAGCAACTTGTTCATCACCATCTTGTAGCATTTATTGTAAACAGCCGCAACAATGACACAAATTATGAAATAAGTCAAAGTCACTATAAAAAAGCTATCTCCCATATACTCCCTAATGGGCAACGTCCTAACCAAAGGATGGCAGACAAACAAAGCTGCGGAAATTTCTCCTAAATACGAGAAACAGCGTGAGAAGAAAGATGAGAGATACCTCCAAAAGCCAGAAAGCCCTATTCCTTCACAGAAATGAATACCAATAAGTCCAAAGATAGGCAGCACAAATAATGGGCTGAAGGTCCAAAGCCATGGACTGACCGTGCTCCAGACCCAAAGAATTAAAAATGCCATCAAAACCAGCCCCCAATGCTTCCTAAAAAAAGCCAATCCTGGCACCGTTTTTTGTCTGGCATACCACACACCAACAAGAAAGACAGGCAGCCATAAGGGTGAATTATGGCGCAAAATCGCATTGGTATTGTCATCTGCGAGGAACTCAACAGCCATTCCTGCCGCCATCATCAAAAATATCACTGTGATTAAAAACGCCTTACTTCGGAAACGATAGAAAAGCAAATAAAGAATATAAAACTGAAGCGTAAGTCCAAAATACCAATAAACCCCAGGAACAATCATTCTCGGACGGTACAAATTGATTGTCATCGTAAACTGAGCTACTGACAAGTCACTAAAAACAGACTGTCTTGAAATCAAAATGTAAATAAGAAAACATGGAGCTAAAAGCACAAACAATTTCAGGAAATTTTTCCACAAATAGGGAACGACCTGCAACCAGCTTCCCTGCTTACTTGAATTACCTCCTGAAGAATTACGCTCATGCTTCATAACCAACCCATAGCCACTGAGGAACATAAAGACGGGCACTCCGTACCAACCAAAATAAGAAAAGAAAATCCGAATGAAGGGAGATGAAAAGGAGGAAAATGAATCCAGCAGCATATCTGTTTTGATGGACGAGAAGAAAAACTCATTCTCTTTCACATGAACAGTCATATGGAGAAAGTTGTGAAGAACAATCATTAAGATGGCTGCTCCACGCATGCGAAGAGACCTTTCACGTGTCAGATTATCCATTTTTTTTGCAGAACTAAAACAATCAATACAGCACAACAATTAATCTCAATTTAGGTTATCTGATTTGCAATGCCACAGGGCCAACAACCTCAGAAGGCAACCTCACCTCAACAATTCCGTCTCTGACAGTGTAGCGGAGTGTTTTCCCTGTGGCAAGCAAATGGATTTTCTGACCTTTTAAAGGAACATTACCTTTCCAAGTGATGGTTGTGTTAGGTCGGGTATTATCTGTGGGAACATAAATGGCAAACAAGGAACGGCCGTCCTTTGATTTTGTGAACCATACATCTCCGTCATGATAATCAGGAGTGGTAACAGTCTCATAGATAGCTTTCCCATTGACCTTGAGCCATCGTCCAATCTCCTGTAATCGCTCCACGGCATCATGTGGAATAAGGCCTTCCGGAGTTGGTCCCACTCCCAACAACAAGTTGCCACCTTTGGCCACTATTTCCACCAATTTGGCAATAATCTGCTGTGAAGACTTCCATTGCGGATGTGGCACATAACCCCAATCGTTGCTCAGCGTGATGCAACTCTCCCATGGATGCAAAATCTGACGGTCGGGGATAGCCTGTTCGGGAGTCTGGTAATTTTCATAAGGTCCCTGTATGGTGCGGTCTACAACCAACAAACCCGGCTGACACCTACGCCCCATGGCAGCAATGGCAGGCATATCAATATCTTGTCCTTTGTTTTCTGGATACACCCAGCCCCCATCGAGCCAAAGAATGTCGACGGAGCCATATCCTGAAAGTATTTCATGCAACTGTCTGTGTGTAAACTGTTTGAACTGCTCCCACCGCCATGGATGTTTGTCAACTGGATAATTGACATTGCGCCCCTTTTTGGCATAGACATCCCACCAGTAGAACTGTGAATGCCAATCGGGTTTGGAAAAATAAGCCCCTATCATGAACTGCTCTTTGCGGAATGCATCAAACACATGCCTCAAAGCATCTCTCCTGCTGTCATTGCGAAAAGCGTGTTTGGCGATGGAGAAATCTGTTTCTTTGCTGTCCCAAAGACAGAAACCATCATGATGCTTGGTGGTGAAGACCATGTAGCGCATACCAGCATCACGGCATACCCTTGCCCACTGCCCGGCATCAAATTCTTGTGGACAGAACTTGTCGGCAAGGGATTCATACCAATCAATATATTCCTGATAAGTCTTCGTAGTGTCACGTGTAATCCAATTCTCATCGCATATGCTCCACGACTCTACAATGCCTGGTACGGAATATATACCCCAATGGAGGATAACACCAAATTTGAGGTCCTGCCACTGAGCCAATTTCTCCCGCACATCTTTCTCCTTAGGCCACACATATCCGTTAGCCTGCTTCACTATATCATTCTGAGCCATTAAAGGAATGACAAAGAAAGGTGCAGACATGATGAAAGATAGTAGAAATATTCGTTTTGTCAAAATCATCTGTTGATGCTGTTAATGATGCAAATATAAACAATTGTATGCAAACCACAAAAAACTACAGAAAAAAACTGCGGCAACCCTATTTTTGAACAATTCAACGTAAAGTATTCCCATTTTTTATTAATTTTGCAAATCATCTTGGAAGCTGGGAAAGAAAATTCATCTGCCCGCCAAACAGTAATTATTCAAATCAACAAATGACACATTATGATCAAGATAGCCATCGCCGGAGACTTTGTGGCAACCAGCAGAATTAAACTGTATGCAGATAATCAGCAATATGATGAGATATTGGGGGAGACAAAAACCATGTTCCAAGATTATGATTACCGTATTGTCAACCTGGAAAGCCCCGTAGCTCCGGAAGATGCCCAATCTATCATCAAATGCGGTCCTTCTTTAAGATGTAATGAGCACGCCATCAGCTTACTTGCATATGGAGGTTTTAACTGTGCCACACTTGCCAACAACCATTTTTATGATTACGGCGACATCGGGGTGGAAACTACCATCAGCACACTTGACCAATATCATATTGACCATGTTGGTGGTGGCCGCAATCTAAATGAAGCTGCAGCAACCCTGTTCAAGCAAATCAATGATGAAACAATTGCCATCATCAATTGCTGCGAACATGAATTTTCCATAGCCACACCATGCACAGGGGGAAGCAATCCCCTCAACCCCATCAAGCAATATCACGCCATCCAGGAAGCTCGCGCGAAAGCTGATTATGTGGTTGTTATCACACACGGAGGTATAGAAGACTATGAAAAGCCAAGCCCTCGGATGCAAGAAACCTATCGATTCTTTATAGAAATCGGTGCAGATGCGGTAGTCAATCATCATCAACATTGTCCAAGCGGATATGAAATTTATCAAGGCAAGCCCATTTTCTATGGATTGGGCAATTTCTGCTTTGATTCCATCCGAATTAAGGATAGGCCCCGAAATAAAGGTTATGTAGCAGGAATCACATTTGATGGAGATAAAGTATACTACCAACTTTATCCATATTTACAATGCAATGGCGAGCCTGGCGTAAAATATCTTGACGAAGCCTCACGCAAGTTTTTTCTTAGCGAAATAGCACAGCTCAATGCAGTCATATCCAATCCTCAAAACCTTGCGAAGACTTACACGGCTTATCTGGAAGCCACCTCCGACTATTTACGCCCGATATTCACCCCCTATTCTAAAAAATGGTCTGATGCCTTGTTCAGCAAAGGTTTGCTTCCTTTCTACTATCCCAGAAACAAATGGCCTTTTGTCCTTAATAAGATAGAATGCGAGTCACACCGTGAAAGACTCATCAACTTCATCAAGAAGCAAATCCGTTAGAACACTACACTATAACATCATATCACAGCCCATGCTATACAACTCTCTCCGTTTTATTTTTCTGTATCCGTTGTTGTTTCTTTTCTATCATACTATCCCAGCAAGATACAACTCCATACGCAACCTCTACCTGCTCATTGTCAGCTATGCCTTGTATATTTGCTGGAAGCCAACCTATGCTCTGGTTCTCCTTTTTGTCACAGCGGTCACCTACTCCACAGCAAGAGCTTGCCATCATGTAAGACGCCCAAAGCTGCTGCTCTTTTCATCTGTGTTGCTTGCCATTCTGCCACTGCTCACTTTCAAATATCTTAACTTCATTAACGACACACTTGTTGATATATTTGCCTTCATTGGGTTTCAAGTGCATCTACCTGGCCTCAACTGGGCTATTCCTGTAGGTATTTCTTTCTTCACCTTTCAGGCTGTTGGCTATGTCTGTGATGTCTATAAGAAACGGATTGAGCCAGAAAACAATTTTCTCACTTATGCCCTATTCGTATCTTTCTTTCCATCTATATTATCCGGCCCCATCAACAAGGCATCCCTGATGCTGCCTCAATTCAACCATCCACGTCCGGGCCTTGACTACAACAAATTCGTTGAAGGAATGAAAATGGTACTATGGGGTATGCTGATGAAAACAGTTGTGGCAGACCGTGTCGGAATCTATGTGGATACTATTATGCCAAACTATCTTTACTACAGTGGTTTGACATGTTTTGTGGCAAGTTTGCTTTATACCCTTCAGATTTACGCAGACTTCGCTGGTTACTCCCTAATGGCTATTGGTGTGGGCAAAACATTGGGCTTTGAATTGACGGAAAACTTCCGCAGGCCTTACTTTGCTGTGAGTGTCACGGATTTCTGGCATCGATGGCATATCTCACTCTCTACATGGCTCAAGGATTATGTCTATATTCCTCTTGGGGGAAGCCGATGCAGCAAGGTACGCAATTATTGGAACATTTTTGTCACATTCCTTGTCAGCGGCATCTGGCATGGAGCCAACTGGACTTTCATTGTATGGGGTTGCATTCATGGTGTTTGCCAAATCATAGAGAAGATGCTCGGCCAACAGAAGTGCAGATACGGATGGTTGGGAAAAACTGTCAAGATTCTCATTACGTTTCTGATTGTCAACTTTGCCTGGATTTTCTTCCGCATGCCCACAATAGGCGAGGCCTGCGGTATCATAACTCGCATATTCGACTTCTCTCAGCCATTTACCCTTTTCTATGACGACCTGCAGACGCTCGCACTCACTTTCACCAGCGTGGCAATCCTCTTCGCCAAAGACATCCGCGATGAGTTCTTCCCGTCACGAATACCTTTAATGAACAGCAAACTGCTATTAGTCAGATGGACCACATATGTTGTCCTCACTCTTACCATCCTCCTCATGGGGGTGTTTGGCGCCGACCAGTTTATTTACGCAAATTTCTAAAACAATGAAAAGAATCATCATACGGTCTGTTTTGCTTCTTGGTCTCATCATTATAGGGGATTTCATTGTCGGACATGCATTAGGTTATATTACCGAGAGAATAAAAACAGGGGGGCAAGGACGAGACAACTATATCTGCAACGAATGTAAAGACGACATCCTTGTCTTCGGCTCATCAAGGGCCCTGCATCATTACGACATGCGTATCCTAACTGACTCTCTCGGCATGACTGGCTATAACTGTGGTGCTGATGGTTGTGGCATCCTAACGTCATACGCACGACTGAAAATGATAAGAGAGCGCCATCTGCCAAAAATCATCATCCTCGACTTGGTAACAGGCTATGATTTATTGAAAGGAGACAATGTTCAGCAACTTGCTTGGTTAAAAAACAGATATGACAGAGAGGGTATGGCGGAACTATTCTATGATGTTGACCCTATATCCAAGTATAAAATGTTGTCATCTTGCTATAGATATAACTCCTCATTCATCAAGAGTTTGTTTGTTTATCTTACTGGGTACACCGTTGAGGAAGACAATGTGATGGGCTACATACCAAGCCATGCCAAGATGCGCTCTCCACAAAAAAAGATAGAAAAGGGAGCAAAAGATATACAATATGATTTCATTAAGTTGAAATACATGGATAGATTTTTCCAACTTTCCGAAAAATCTCACCTATATATTGTTCAAAGTCCCATTTGGTATGAATGTGACTCTGCAAAGGCCAAGGAAGCACAAATCATCAAAGATCGCTGCAAGCGTGAAGGCATCCCTTTCATCAACTTCACCAATCATCCAAAATTCATGTTCACAGACAGTCTATTCGCTGACGGCAAGCACATGAACGCCAAAGGGGCTGCTGAATTCACCAAAGAATTGGCCAAAATCATCATAAAAAGAGAAAGAGAAATAGAGCACATTCAAGAAGAATGAAATATCATCTCTTAGGCAGCAAAAACCGCATTGCCTTTTTGTAGCAATAGTCGTAAATAGCCGCCACAGAGATGCACACAATGACATAGACCAAGACAACAATCATTTGGTTATATCCCAAATGATATACTTTTAAAGCCAATTCCCGGATGATTGGATGGCACACAAACAAACTAGCGGATATGCTTCCCAAATAAGTGATGCAACGTGAGAAAAGACCGGAGATGGCATGAACCCAGCGTCCTGATGCAGCAGGTATTTCACAACAGCAGATACAAATGATGCCGAAAATGGGCAGCACCAGCAATGGACTTGCTGTCCACAGATAAGCATTGACAGAGCTCCATACCCATAAGACGATGAGCAACAACAAAGCTTTCCCCCAATGCTTCTTGACAAAAGCAAGTCCCGGTATTGTTTCTTCCCGAGCATACCAAACCCCAGCAAGAAATACAGGAAGCCATACTGGAGAATTATGCCGCAAATCCACATTGGACGTTTTGTCAACAAAGAACTCAAAAACTACCCCAAGAACCAACATGAGCAGAGCAGCAATCATCAAGAATCTTTTACTCCGAAAGCGAAAAAACACCAAATACAGTACATAAAATTGAAGTGTCAACCCAAAATACCAATACACACCAGGGGCAATCATCCGAGGGCAAAAAAGATTGGCAGTCATCGTCAACTGACCTATAGCCAGCTTGCTGAAGATAGGCTGTCCTGTCCCCAAAACATATATGAGGTAACATGGAGCCATGAGCACAAACAACTTCAGAAAATTTCTCCACAAATAGGGAACAACCCGCAATGACTTATGCTGTTTCCCAAAACCTTTTTCACGGTTCGCCTGCTCATGTTTCATAACAAGTCCATATCCGCTGAAAAACATAAAGACAGGAACTCCATACCATCCGAAATATGAAAAAAAATCTCCCACGATGGATGATGACAAAGAGATGAAGGAGGACAACATATGCTCAGCTCTGATTGGTGTGAAAGCAAACTCATTCTCCTTCGCATAGTCAAGTAAATGAAGCAAATTATGTAGAAATATCATAAATATGGCTGCTCCGCGCATACGGAGAGACCGCTCACGAGTCAGATTGTCCATCGTTATTGTCCATGATAGTTTGAAATATTTCGGCAAAGATAGTGCAAAGCAAAGACAATACAAAAAAACACTTTATTTTTTTGTTGCTGAGCAACGACTTGAACTTCATAAAAAATGAAACATCTTCACAAGGAATATATTAAAAAATTGCAAATAAAACAAGATTTTCATTTTATATTGCTACTTTTGCACCTCAGTTGTTATTTACCACAATTGATAAATGTCTGAGGATAATAGCTTAATTGAGTTGATTGACTTAGCCAAAGAGTCCAAGCATTGTCGATTTCTCTGTGCAAGAAGTACCTACCTTACGTTGCAGTCCAAAAAGTCCTTATCAATGTGGGCAACAAAAAATAAAGTGCACAAAAATGATATTTGGAAATTTTTTCACCCGTTTAGTTGAGTTCTTTAGTGAGAGTTGGAGGCAATTACTTGCCATCACGATAGCCATTGTCCTCCCCGCCAGCCTCGTCAATCTCGGACGGACAACCTTTTGGACTCTTCTCTCTGACACATATTTTGAGATGGGGGTGTTCTTTCTCATTGCAGCCATGTTGGGGAGACGCTGGGGTAAATGGCTTTGCCACTTTACTTTTATCATCGCCGTATTAGACTTTGGACTAAGTTTTGGCAATTACCTTGCCGTGGGGCAGGAAGTGAGCCTTCACACATTCTACCTGATTTTGGGCACAAATCCAGACGAGGCATCAGAATTTTTCAGTTTCTACTTTCCCATTTCAAAAGTGTTGCTGTGGATAGCAGCTATCATCTTGCTCTGCCTGTTGTATTTTGCTAAAAAACCTCGATTGACCTTAGGCCGCAAAGTCTCACAAATAGGAACTGCAGTTTTTTTAGTGACAGCCATATTGTGTTTTCCATCTTTGAAGCGCGATATGTACTATTGGTTCAACAAGACCTTACCCATTAAATATCTGATTATCTTAAAAGATTATGAGCCACTCGACAAAGTGGCAGAAAACCGTCATGACATCCCTATTACAGAGGTATCTGCCGAACACCCGCAAAACATTGTCATTATCATCGGTGAGTCTTTCTCCAAGTCACATTCCTCTATTTATGGGTATAAAAAAGATACCAATCCTGAACTGGCCAAACTTGCTGACCAGGGCAACTTATTAGCTTTTACCCAATGCATCGCCCCAGCTCCCTTCACCCATCTTGCGTTTAAGAACATTTTTTCTCTGTGGGATGGCAACGATAAAATGGTTAATAGTGCCAAAGAGGGTATGGTCAACGGACTGAAAAAGATTTTCATGCCATGGACTAATAAGGACAACTGGTATGACTATCCCACCTTTTTCGATGTTTTCAGTCAAAAATACACCATCAGATGGGTATCCAACCAAAATTCTTATGGTATGTTTGACAATGTGCAGGCCACATTTGCCGACCTTTCCGACACCATCTGGTACGCAGAGCAACATCCTGAGGCAGCAAGCCGATACGATCAGGTGGTTGTGCCAGTTTTGGATTCTTTCCTCAAAAGTGACAGCCTTCCCACCATCACCATTGTCAACCTTATGGGACAGCATGAGGATTTCACGAATCGGTACCCATCATCATGGGAATATTTCAAATCAGAAGACTATAAAGAATGCCCTGCTCACCAACAAGAGCGCCTGGCTCAATATGATAACGCTACACGGTACAACGATCATGTGGTGTCCTCAATTATGAATCTATACAAAGATGAGTGTGCAATGGTTTTCTATTTTCCCGACCACGGATTGGATCTTTATGAGTCGGCTCCCAATTACATCGGACATGCTGCTGACAGAAGCCAAAAGTCTTGGGACATCTCCTGCCAAATTCCTTTTTTCATCTACGTTACAGACAGCTATCAGGAAACATTTCCTCAACAGGTGGAACAATTAAGAAAGTCGCTTCACAAACCCTACAACACCAAGAACTTCATCTACACCCTCATGAAGATTACAGGATGGAAACTATCCCAGGAAACCGACAAGGAAGACCAAGGTCTTCTATATGATTAACTTATTACTCCAAAAACAACCAAAAATTATATTCCTATCTGCAAAAAAAAAGCTTTTCCTCCCTTATTATAAAAAAAATGATTACCTTTGTGCTTTGAAAACAAGAAAGCGTTGATTGCAGATACTGCAAGATTGGGATGTATGATTTTTCTATCATTTTTGATGGTCTTGCGCAATTCTTGCAAAAGATGATTGCGTGATGTTCGTATGTCCTGGCCTTTAAGGTGGTGTAGCATTCTGGCTTTATATTCTTTGCCCATACGTCGCTTTTGTCAAAATCAGCGATGAGGGGAAGATATGCCCATGCATTTACATTCCTACCATCTGATTGTTTATACGCTTTTCTGTCAACATTCTTTCAAAACATCATGCGCTCAAATACATCTCAAAAATTCACGTCGACTGACAAATTCCTATGGATTGTCACGTTTGCGTTTCTTGTTTCCATCAACATCTTTGGAGAAAAACCCATTATTCTCGTGGGATTCTCTCTTTTGATGCTGTTGTTCTCTAACTTCAAATTAACAATCAACAAATACCACCTTTTTACCCTGCAGTTTTGCCTCTATTGTTATGCCACCCTTTTTTGGGCTATGAACGGCTACTACACCATTCGCATTTCCAAAACCATCTTTTTCTCACTGATTGCCTTGTATATTTATTATGAGTATTGGAAAAACATCAAAGATATCAATATCTTGCTCAAGATAATCATGTGGGCTGGCTTTGTGGTGGTCGTATATACCTATTTTTACTATGGTGTTGAGGATATTATTTCGTCAGAAGAAGATGGTGCACGCATGCAAAATGCTTTCAACAATGTCAATACGATAGCGATGCTGACCGCCATCGTCTTAATGCTCAACTATTATTTTTTCTTGTTTGTAAAGAAAGATTGGACAATCGTAATATGGCTGCCCTGCCTGTTCATCATTGGCGCCACACAATCTAGGAAAGCGTTTGTGATGTTGGTACTTGGAATTTTTTTCCTCTACTACTTCAAACAGAGAAGAAACGCCAAAGGAGATTCCTTGCTGCCTACCATGAAAATTGCAGCTTTTACCATAACAGGTATCTTCACTCTAATCATCTTGAGTCAGACCAGTATGTTTTCAGGTCTGGCAGACCGAATGAATGGTTTGATAGCTTCCATCACAGGCGAAGGAAAAGAAGACGCCTCTTCTTATCTGAGGCGTATTTACAGGGAAGCCGCTTGGAGGCAATTCCACAAAACACCCTTCTTTGGTTGTGGCATCAACAATTCTTTGCTTTTCCTTCATGAAGAATACGGCAAGAGTACCTATACCCATTGCAATTATGCCGAACTTGCCGCATGTGGAGGCATTGTGGGACTCATCTCCTATTACAGTATGTATCTGTATCTTTTGTTTAAAGAACTGAAATATATTAAATTAGACAGCAGCGCTGTGCTCATTGTCACATGGCTTCTCATTCGACTAATGACAGATTGGGGTGCTGTAACTTATTATACATTAACGAATTACTTCTACTTGATGTTGTTCTTTATCCATCTGGATAACATGAAACGAAAATATCCACAAGTCAGATGACCTATAGTTTTCTTCTCGCCGACCTTGGGACGGGAGGCTCTGAACGCGTGAGCATTCTCTTGGCCCGTGTACTGAAACGGCATGGCCATCAGGTCAGGTTTGTATGCTTGTGTGGTGGAGAAGATGAAATCAGCGAATGGATCAAACCTGAGTTTGAACTCGACATCCTTTGGGCACGCCGTATCCTCACAGCCCTTCCCAAACTGACAAGATACTTGCGGAAACATCGCGACACCATCATGTTTTCCAGTTGCGAATATGTCTCTTTACTGGCTCTTATTGCTGGTCGCAGAATGGGCATTCCTGTTGTCGTACGCCTGCCCAATATGCCCAGCAACCATTTGTACAGCGGTTATACCGAATTCAAATGGAATGTCATTCGCTGGCTCAACAAGCGTTTGCTCCCTTGGGCAAAGACCATTGTCGCACAGACCGATGCCATGCGAGATGAGGCCATGGCACGATATGGTTTGCCGGGCAACAAAGTGGTGACCATCAACAATCCCGTTGACAAAGAAGCCATCATAGCAGCATCAGAGAATCACGCCAATCCTTTTACCGAAGAAGGCATCCAGTTCCTTACGGTAAGCAACATCACTTATTCCAAGGGAATCGATGTGCTGCTCAATGCTTTTTCCATGGTGAGGAAGCAGTTGCCAGAAGCACATCTCACCATCCTCGGACGTATCGGCTCCGACTATGCCAAGGAAATGGCAGACAGTGCATCTCCGTCAGATGGTGTCAGATTCATGGGGTTCACCCCCAACCCCTATCCATATATGCGCTACTGTGATGTGTTTGTACTCCCATCCCGAATGGAGGGTTTTCCCAACGTGGTACTCGAAGCCATGTGTTTCGACAAACCCGTTGCTGCCACAAGGTGCGTTCCCATCATCAGCGAGATAGTGAAGGAGGGAGTCAACGGACACACCTGCCAGCCAGAAGATACTGCTGCTTTGTCCCAATGTATGGCAGAGGCAGCCCGACTGAACAATATCCACAACACCTACAGTCTTTTCGATGAGCAAAAGTTTTGTCAGGTGATGGAGTTACCAGCAAAAAGCAAGCCCATACCTACGCATTCTGCAGCCATGGCTCAAGCATGATTGCATGAACATTAATTCCTTATATTGAAAGAATTCAACTCTACTGATAATCCAATATAAAAAATAATTTCGACACATATATGAAGATACCCTTTTCTCCCCCTTACATTGACGAAAGTGTCATCAATGAAGTAGTGGACTCTCTTCGCTCCGGATGGATTACCACAGGACCTAAGGTCAAGGCTCTTGAGGCAGAAGTCATGAAACTTACAGATTGTCAGGCTGCACTGGCCGTGAACTCATGGACATCGGGAGCCATCATGATGCTTCGTTGGCTGGGACTCAACAGCGATGACGAAGTCATCATTCCTGCCTACACTTATTGCGCCACCGCCATGGCTGCAATGTGGGCAGGAGCCAAAGTGGTGATGGTCGACTCTGGACAAGATTTCAATATATCCGTGGATGAAATCAGGAAAGCCATCACCCCCCACACCAAAGCCATCATTCCTGTCGACATAGCAGGTTTCCCCTGCGACTATGAAGCCATCATGTCGCTTGTCAATGAACCAGAGATACAGGCGATGTTCCGTCCCTCATCTCCTGTGCAGGAACAACTGGGAAGAATCTTGGTCCTCAACGACTCTGCCCATTCACTGGGTGCCCGTTACCGCGGTCAAGCTGCAGGTCCTCAGACCGACATCACCATTTTCTCCCTTCATGCTGTGAAAAACATCACAACAGCAGAAGGCGGCATCATCTGCTTCAATCTTCCAGCTCCTTTTGACAATGCACAACTCTACAAGGACATGAGGCTGATGACACTCAACTGTCAAACAAAAGATGCTTATACCAAGAGCCAGGCTGGCGGATGGCGATATGATATCGTGGGCAGGGGCATGAAGGTGAACATGGCAGATGTCAATGCCGCCATCGGTCTTGCTCAAATTCGACAATACGACAAACTGCTGGCTGAGCGCAAACGCATTTACAATGCATACGACGAGGCCCTAAGCCAATACGACTGGGCCATCCTACCTCCATCCGTCAAAGACGACAGCATAACATCATATCATGTCTATACGCTGCGCATCAAAGGGTTCACAGAACAACAGAGGGATGAACTAATCAGTGAGATTGCACAGCACGAAGTGGCGGTAAATGTGCATTTTGTCCCACTACCTATGCTGAGCTATTATCGCTCACTCGGTTATGACATAGCCAACTATCCCAACGCACACAGACACTACGAACATGAGGTTTCTCTGCCCGTCTATCCTCAGCTCACCGATGAGCAAGTGCAAATAGTGATAGAAACGGTTGTCAATGCCCATGACACTATCGTGGCACGCCACCAAATATGATTAGGTTTTTCGACATTCTGCTTTCTGCCATCGGCCTCATATTGCTGTCGCCGGTGTTTCTGACCATCTACATCATCATCCGCACCAGCAGTTCCGGACCGGGTTTCTATTCACAGAAACGCATAGGTAAAAACGGCATTCCTTTCAGACTCTACAAATTCCGCACCATGCGGAGAGACTCCGACCGAGCACGGCTCATCACTGTAGGCGGAAAAGACACACGCATTACAAAAGCAGGATACTATATCCGCAAATACAAGCTCGACGAGTTGCCACAATTGTGGAACGTGTTCGTCGGCGAGATGAGTTTGGTGGGTCCCCGACCTGAAGTGGAAAAATATGTTAGGCTGTACACACCCTCACAGCGTGTAGTACTGAGTGTTCGTCCAGGCATTACCGACTATGCCTCCATTGAATTTTCCAATGAGAACGAACTACTTGGAAAAAGCGATAACCCAGAGCGCATGTATGTCGAAGAAATCATGCCCAAGAAAATAGAATACAACCTCCGATACATCAACAACCGTACACTGAAAGAGTATTTCAAAATCATATTCCTCACATTTGCGAAAATATCCAAACATTAGCCCTCATCAGACATGGAAAAAGATACTATATATTTGGAATTTCTGAAATTCTGCCTCAACGACCATCTTCCGGTTCCTCCCAGCATCAAAGACATCAATTGGCATGAATTGCTTGAGTTTAGCCAAAAGCACACCATTTCAGGATTGTATGCCCGAACGGTTCTGACGAAAGACGGGAAGATGAAGCCGGAGGACTTCATGGGCAACAAACCCACCGACGACGATGTCATGGAATGGGTACTTGAGGACTACAAACTCCGGAAAATAAACACTGGTCTTTTTGAGAAGACCCAAAAGGCATCCGAATGGTTCCGGGAACAGGGTTTCCGCAACTGCATTCTGAAGGGACAGGGCAACGCACTCATGTATCCCGACCCCATGCTGCGCACCTGTGGAGACATTGACATCTGGCTCGAGGGCACAAGAGACGAAATATTGGCTTTCACCTCTAAATATCACGACGGACACGCTGGTTCGATGCATGTCGACTTCCCCATGTTCAAAGACACTACAGTAGAGGTACACTTTAAACCCACCCGTATGTTCAACCCACGGATGAACAAGAAAATCTGGGCCTACTGTGACAGTGTAGCCAGTGAGCAGTTTGAGCATATGTCATCCTCAGCCGATGGCAAGTACAAATTCACAACACCCACAACAGAGTTCAACGCTTTCTTCCAGCTCGACCACATTTTCCGGCATTTTATCAACGAAGGTATCGGACTTCGACAGATTATCGACTATTTCTACCTTTTGCGCAAGCGCTATGATGAGGGCATACAACCGGGAGCCAACGAAGCGCTCATTTCTGTCCTCAACCGATTCAACCTCAAGAGATTCTCAAGAGCGATGATGTATGTCTTACATGAGTTTCTCGGACTGGAGGAGAAATACCTCTACATCAAGCCCCACAAAGCTGAAGGAGAGTTCCTGCTTAACGAGATTCTCCATGCAGGCAATTTCGGCAAATATGAGCAGCGGTTGGACAACTCGCTTGAAGGAGTGAAAGGGCATGTCAAACGCTTCCTTGTGTTGACCAAGTATAAATACAGATTGCTCCGACACTATCCAACAGAAGCATTCTGGATGCCCATACGCGATCTCCGCTACCATTTTGACCATAGAGGCGAGGAGGACGAGTAGGAATTCCAAGACCATCAACTGAGCCACCTCAACAACAAAACAAAGATATGGCAAACAACAGAAATCATCTTGTCATCATGGCTGGCGGCATTGGCAGCCGCTTCTGGCCTATGAGTACAGCAGAGAAGCCCAAACAGTTTATTGACGTACTGGGAGTGGGCCGCACATTGCTGCAACTCACCATCGACCGTTTTGAAGGCATCTGTGACCCTGACCACATTTGGGTGGTGACCAATGCCAAGTATGCTGACATCGTACATGAGCAACTGCCTCAAATCCCATTGGAGCACATCCTATGCGAACCCTGCCGACGCAATACCGCACCATGCATCGCATATGTAAGTTGGCGCATCAAGAAGGAAGACCCGAAAGCCAATGTGGTGGTGACACCCAGCGACCACATTGTGACCAACAGCAGCGAGTTCAGACGAGTGGTTTCCTCTTGCCTGCAGTTCACAGGTGAGACTGATGCCATCGTCACTCTCGGTATGAAACCTACCCGCCCCGAGACTGGCTATGGCTACATACAGGCCGACCTGACTGCCAGTTCGCTACGTAACAAGGAGATTTTCCGTGTGGATTCTTTCCGTGAGAAGCCCGATGCTGCCACCGCTGAAAAATACATCAAGAACAAGAGCTATTTCTGGAATGCAGGCATCTTCATCTGGAGCGTGAGCACCATCGTCAATGCATTTAGGGTATATAAGCCGGCCATGTCAAAGGTGTTCGAAAACATGTTTCCCATTCTCGGCACTCCAGAAGAGCAGGCCGCCATCAACCTGCGCTATCCTGAGTGCGAGAGCATCTCTGTCGACTACGCCATCATGGAGAAGGCCTCTGAGATTTTCGTATGTCCTGCCGACTTTGGCTGGAGCGACCTCGGAACTTGGGGCTCACTGATGGTACAAACCCCCAAAGACCTTTACGGCAACAGCAAGATAGGCAACAACATTTCTGTTTTCGACACCCACAACTGCATCATTCACACCACAGAGGAGCGGAAAGTGGTAATCCAGGGACTTGATGGTTACATCATTGCAGAAAAAGACAACACGCTGCTTATCTGCCGCCTCAGCGAAGAGCAGAAAATCAAGCAATTCTCTGGAGAAGGCTGATGTGCCTCCTTTATATCTTCATCAATCAAACAATACTTTCAAATGAAAGACAAAATTGCACTCATAACAGGCATCACCGGCCAGGACGGCTCATATCTCGCCGAATTTCTTATTGACAAAGGATATGAAGTACATGGTCTGCTCCGTCGGTCTTCATCCTTCAACACAGGTCGTATTGAGCACCTTTACCTTGACGAGTGGGTGCGTGACATGAAAAAGAAGCGTCTTGTCAATCTGCATTGGGCAGACATGACCGACTCCTCCTCACTTATCAGGATTATCGGGGAGGTTAAGCCAACAGAAATCTACAATCTCGCTGCGCAAAGCCATGTCAAGGTGTCTTTTGATGTACCTGAGTATACAGCCGACACCGATGCTGTGGGCGTCCTCCGCTTGCTTGAGGCGGTGCGCATTTGCGGATTGGAAAAGCAATGCCGCATCTACCAAGCCTCAACCTCTGAACTATATGGAAAAGTTCAGGAAGTGCCACAGAAAGAGACGACACCGTTCTATCCCCGCTCCCCATACGCTGTAGCCAAACTCTACGGATTCTGGATTATGAAGAACTATCGTGAGAGCTATGGCATGTACTGCTGCAATGGCATTCTCTTCAACCATGAGAGTGAGCGACGCGGTGAGAACTTCGTCACCCGAAAAATCACATTGGCAGCCGCACGCATTGCCCAAGGTTTCCAAGACAAACTATACCTGGGCAACCTCAACTCTCTTCGTGACTGGGGGTATGCCAAAGATTACATAGAGTGTATGTGGCTGATACTCCAGCAACCCGAGCCCGATGACTTTGTCATCGCCACCGGCGAGTACCACACCGTGAGAGAGTTTGCCACTTTGGCTTTCGAGGCAGTAGGCATCCATCTTGATTGGCGGGGAGAAGGCGTGAATGAGCAAGGTATCGACCGTGCTACAGGCAGAATCATCGTTGAGGTCGACCCCAAATATTTCCGTCCTGCGGAAGTTGACCAACTGCTTGGAGACCCCACCAAAGCCCGTGAGCGATTGGGGTGGAATCCACGCAAGACCTCTTTCACCGATTTGATTCGCATCATGATTGAGCATGACATGAAATTTGTCAGAAAACTATATATCAAGGCACAAATGTCAGAATAACCCATGACACTCAGCAAACAATCAAAAATATATGTGGCAGGACACCGTGGATTGGTGGGGTCTGCCATCTGGGCCAACCTCATACAGCGCGGTTATACCCATCTCATAGGCCGTACCCACAAAGAACTGGACCTGCTTGACCCTGTTGCCGTCCGCCAGTTTTTCGACGAGGAGCAGCCCGATGCCGTTGTTCTTGCCGCAGCACATGTGGGCGGCATCATGGCCAACTCTCTATACCGAGCCGACTTCATTTACCAGAATCTTCAGATTCAACAGAATGTTATCGGCGAGAGTTTCCGTCATCATGTGAAAAAACTCCTTTTCCTCGGTTCAACTTGCATCTATCCCAGAATGGCTGCCCAGCCCATGCATGAGGATGCCTTGCTCACCTCGCCACTGGAATACACCAACGAGCCCTACGCAATAGCCAAGATAGCAGGACTGAAGATGTGTGAGAGTTTTGCCTTGCAATATGGTTGCGACTATGTGGCCGTCATGCCCACCAATCTTTACGGACCCAACGACAATTTTCATCTGGAGAGGAGCCATGTGCTCCCAGCTATGATCCGAAAGGTGCATCTGGCTAAATGTCTCAACGAAGGCGACTGGGATGCTGTACGCAGAGATTTGGATGCCCGACCCGTGGAGGGTGTCGACAGCAGCCATTCCAAAGAAGAGATACTTGCTGTGCTCAACAAGTATGGCATTACTCCAGAATCCGTCACCTTATGGGGAACAGGTTCTCCTCTGCGCGAGTTTCTTTGGAGCGAAGACATGGCAGACGCCAGTGTCCATGTGTTGCTGAATGTCAGTTTTTCCGACACCTATGCACCTGGTACCAAGGAAATCCGCAACTGCCACATCAATGTGGGTACAGGCAAGGAACTCAGCATCCGTGAACTGGCGGAGAAGGTTGTGGCAGAAATCGGTTTCAAGGGCGCATTGCTTTGGGATGCCACCAAGCCCGACGGCACACCTCGCAAACTGACAGATGTCAGCAAACTCCATAGTTTAGGATGGCACCACAAAATCGACATCGACGAGGGTATTCACCGCCTATACGAATGGTATTGCCAACCAGCAGTGCCAAAAGACTAAACATATGTCTGTAAACTTTGCCCTTCAAACATCCAAGACGACATCAACGCTGTCGTCCGACAAACGCTATGCTGTCGGACTGGCTTTGCTCTTTCTCTGGATGCTTTGGGGCATATTCCCTTTGTTCAACTCATACGAAGGAGACGCTCAGTTCATCATAGTAGGTGCCTCCGTCCTATGCAACGATGGTTTTCAACTGCCTCCCGTTATCTCTTATCAGTATGGTATGCAGCCAGCCATCATCTGGATTATTGCCGCCCTACACAAACTAATACCTTTTCTGACATGTTCTGAGATTTATTGTGGTCTGACTGCATTGGTTGCTTTGGCAGCCATCCCACTCAGAGTGGAGTTTGTTCACCGTCTTACCGGATTTGGCCGCGACATTGTTTTACTCGCTTTCTTTCTTCTCCCTGAGACATACGCCATATCCACATATCCCAACACCGCTATCTTTGCTGACTTTCTGGCATTAGTCGCATTTTTATTAATCATCAGGGGGGGGAGTCCATTCGCCTATTTGACACTGCTCTGCATCGCCCCATTGTTCCGCATCGATATTATCATTATCTACCCTGTGGTGTTTTTTCTGTGGATGCACGCTGGAGAAGGGCTGTGGAAGAGCATGAAACGCTCTATTTTTGCCGCCATAGTCGTGCTTGCTGTGATGTCTTTGTTCTATTGGCTGCTGAAAGCCAATCCCTCAAGGGTACTGGCAAACGCCGAAAGCAACAATCAGTCACACCTTATCATGACCGTTGTTTGCATCTCTCTATTCACATTTTATAATATAGTCAACCTGATACTCGTTCCTATCGGAATATGGATTAAAGCCAAGCAGCGCGATTTCCTGCTTTTGCTGGTCGCCATCGTTCCCATGATTCTGCTCCACTACATCTACCGCAACAATGGTGGAGCAGCAAAACATTACCTCTATCTGCTCTCTTTCATTGCCATCCTCACCAGTCAGGCACTCTGCTTTCTTGGAAAAATAGGACGTCGGCACCGATGGGCTGGTTGGACAATGCTTGCAATTCTATTGCTGTACTATACCCTTTCCGTTCGCTTCCATGTGCCCGACCGTCCTTGGCGCAACTCTCCCACCTCTTTCTCACAAGCGGGGTTTCATCTGCCATTATTTGAAGAGAACCGTACTCCTTACCACATGGAAATCGGCATCGGGGCAGGCCTGGGCGTAGCTACGTCTGACGAGCTGATGCTTCTCTCTGGCGGTCTGTTTTATACAGACTATATCCACCGGATAAAAAACAGAGACCATCAATATCTTCACAAAGCAAAGGATTATCTCGGCCAGTCTGAAGACCAGAAATACGGTATGCTTTTTGTGGAATGGAGCGACATTCCTCTATACCCTTCCCTTCTTCTTGATGAAGGTTATCATTTCCGCTGGCTTGACAAGGAATCATTTGAATTGAGTGATGGTAACAGAAGAGTTACTGCTTATACTATGACAACGGAACATGAATGCGACCTGATAGTAAGCCAAATCAAAAAGGCACTGTCGAAAAGGCGTCCCGATGACGGTCCCCTCTACATTCTAACCCAAGCAGATTCATACATATATACTTTGGAGAAGTTGTCTAAACAGGGACTGTGCCATCAAGTGGCGCATGGGCTGTATCTCATTCACTCAGACGAGGAAAACAACAAATCAGCAATATAAGCAATTCATGAAATCCGTAAAGGAGCTATACAACAAATTTCGGGAACTAATCCTATATGGCATCATAGGAGGCTTTTGTGCCGGTCTCGATTTTGTAGTATACAATCTGTTGGGAATGGTGATTCCATATTTATGGGCGAATGTCATCAGTGTCCACTGCGGTATATTTACAAGTTTTTTTCTCAACCGCCAATACAATTTCAAAGTCAAGGACAAAACCTCCAAACGATTTAAACTATTTTACTTGATAGGACTGTCTGGATTGGCAGTAAGCGAACTTCTTATCTATATCCTCTCTGAACGGATGGGAATGGAATATAGGCTATCAAAAATCATTACTATCTTTGTGGCAGCTCTGCTGCAGTTTTTACTCAACAAATTCATCACATTCAAAAAGACCAACAATGGATAAATTATACATTGTCATGCCGGCCTACAATGAATCTGCCAACATTGAGTCTGTGGTAGATCAATGGCATCCTGTTGCAGAACTCATCACCAGCAAAGGACATGAGTGCAAAGTCGTGATAGCCAACGACGGTAGCCGCGACGACACCTACGAAAAACTTCAACATCTTCAGTTGAGCCACCCTCATCTCATCGCACTCGACAAGCCTAATTCCGGACATGGAGCCACCGTTCTTTATCTCTACCGTTATGCCATCGATGCTGGAGCCAACTATGTGTTCCAAACCGACAGTGACGGGCAAACACTTCCCGATGAGTTTTGGCAGATGTGGGACAACCGCGACAAACACGATTTTCATATTGGTACCCGAGGTGGCAGACAGGATGGCAGCAGCCGTGTTTTTGTCACCAAGACATTGCGCCTTGTCGTGTGGATGATGTTTGGTGTTTGGGTAAAGGATGCCAACACGCCTTTCCGCCTGATGCTTGCCGAACGGCTGAAACACATCATGGAAGCCATACCCAAAGATTATGGGCTTGCCAATGTAGCAGTATCGGCCATTGCCGTAAAATGGAAAGAGAATATCGCATGGTATCCCATCACCTTCCGTCCCCGCCAAGGAGGAGTCAACTCCATCAACATGCGCCGAATATTTAAAATAGGATGGAAAGCATTGGGTGATTTTTGGAGAATCAACCGTAATCTGAAATCAATGGGAAAACCACAAGTCCAATAAAGAATATCAGCCCAACCACATCATATGTCCGCACCCAATCAATTAGTTTCCATTATTATACCTATTCTCAATGAGGAAAAAATCATTGAGAGTTGCCTTGGCTCAGTTCTCAAACAAGATTATCCGAAAGAACTGATGGAAATATTGCTGGTCGATGGAATGAGTACAGACAGGACACGCGACATCATCAATCAAATGAAATCTCAAGATGAGCGAATCGTCCTGCTTGACAATCCCAAGAGAAACGTTCCCTGTGCACTCAACATCGGCATCAAAGCATCGAAAGGAGATATCATAGTGAGAATGGACTCACATTCCATATATACACCTCATTATATATCTACCTTGATAAAGAAGATGGTTGAACTGGATGCGTGGAATGTAGGAGGAGTCCTGACAACCACTCCAGCCAACGATACAGCGAAATGCACGGCTATCGCCATCTGTCTCAGCCATCCTTTTGGTGTCGGGTCATCTTTATTCAGAATAGGAAGCAGCAGTATTGTTGAAACTGACACGGTTCCCTTCGGATGTTTCAAAAAAAGCATTTTTGAGAAAATAGGCTATTTCGACGAGACCATGCTCAGAAATGAGGATGAGGAAATCAACGGCAGAATCAGGAGGGCGGGTGGAAAAATCTATCTCATTCCAGAAGTAACCATGAAATACATCCCAAGAGACAGCCTTGCCAAACTGTTCAGGATGTATTACCAATATGGACTTTGGAAACCACTTGTCAACAAGAAAGTGGGAAATGCCGTTTCTTGGAGACAGTTTGCTCCTCCGTTGTTTGTGTTCGGATTGATTTTTGGACTTATCCTGGGCCTGTTCATCCCATTCTTTCTCAAAATCTACATTTCCGTCCTGCTGATATACTTGTTCATCACTTTGTTTGTCGGCATCAGACAGGCCATAAAACATTCCAAACCTTCACTTTGCTTCTATATCCCCATCACCTTTTTCTATCTGCACGTATCTTATGGCATAGGATATCTTTGGGGATTGTGCAACTGGTTCAGAGGCGACAAAATGGGGTATACTCTCGACCGGTAGGCCACATCATTCAGTTAGTCAGCATCAGATGGCAAAAAAGATTTTCTTTATCGGACCTCTTGGAGCTGAGGCCAGCATGGTCAGCGGTGATTCCTTGAAAAACCTGCACCTCACCCGACAGTTGGAGAAACTGTCTGTTCATCTCGACATCATCGACACCAATGCCTGCCGCAAGTCTGTATGGAAAACCCTATCAGCCTTGTGTTCAGTCATCACCCATCGTAAGAGCAAATACATTGTCTCTGCCAGTACGAGAGGTGCCTACATTATCCTGCAACTGCTACGCTTTTTCAAGATTAAAGATATCATCTATTGGGTAATTGGAGGCGATGTCCCCCACATGATGGACTGTGGTTTTATCAACAAGCGGCCATACAAGAATGCCAAAACCATCATCGTTGAGGGAGAAAGGATGAAAGAATCTCTGAACATCAGCGGACTGGACAATGTGATGATGTTGCCCAATTTCAAGCATATCACATCCGTCCCCAAAAAGCAACAGCGTTCTGCCGAGGCTCCCGTCAAGTTCGTTTTTCTCTCCAGAATCACTGAGGATAAAGGATGCAGCCACATCAACAAGGCAACAGAGATACTCAACAGCAGAGGACTGGCTCATTTGTTCACCGTCGACTTCTATGGTTCCATCGCTGACGAATACAAAGAAAAGTTTCATCAGGAAATCTCACAGATTCCCAACATCTCCTACAAAGGTTTCCTCAACCTACTTCAAACAGAGAACTACGCCACTCTGTCTCAGTACGACGCCATGCTGTTCCCCACGTTTTTTTATGGTGAGGGGTTTGCCGGTATTTTTATCGACGCTTTCATAGCCGGACTGCCCGTCATCGCTACAGACTGGAGCCTGAACGGAGAAATCATCCATCATGGCAAGACGGGGTGGATTGTCCCCAACAGAAATATCGAAGCATTGGCAGACGCCATGGAGCAAGTCATCCGAAATCCACAACAGGCATGGGAGATGGGACAGGCATGCCAGGCTCAGTGCATGAACTACGACACCGACCATGTCGTCACCCCATCGTTGCTGAAACAGCTGAATCTGCTAAACGAAGACAACAAATAAAAAAGAAACACCATGAATTACGACTATCTTATTATCGGCTCCGGACTCTATGGTGCCACTTTTGCCTATCTGGCCCATCGCCAAGGCAAACGCTGCCTTGTCATCGACAAGCGCCCTCATCTTGGCGGCAATGTGTATTGTGAGTACCAGGAAGGTATCAACGTACACAAATACGGTGCCCATATCTTCCACACAAGCAACCGTGAGGTATGGGATTTTGTCAACAACATTGTAGAGTTCAACCGCTACACCAATTCCCCCATAGCCAACTATAAAGGCCAACTCTACAACCTGCCTTTCAACATGAACACTTTCCATCAGATGTGGGGAGTGACCACACCTGAGGAAGCAAAAGCCATCATCGACAACCAGCGAAAGGAAGCCCTAATCTCCATGCAAACCGCAGGAGTGACCGAGCCACGCAACCTGGAAGAGCAGGCCCAACTGCTCATTGGGCACGACATCTATGAACGGCTCATCAAAGGCTATACCGAAAAACAATGGGGACGGAAATGCACGGATTTGCCCGCTTTCATCATCAGGCGGCTACCTGTCAGATTTGTCTTCGACAACAACTATTTCAATGACCGTTATCAAGGCATTCCCATCGGTGGTTACAACAAACTCATCAACGGACTGCTCGAAGGCATAGAGACTCGCACCAATACAGACTTCTTCGCCGACCGCCCACACTGGGAGTCAGTAGCCGAAAAGATAATATTTACAGGTCAGCTCGATGAATTTTTCGACTACCGCTTTGGAAAACTCGACTTCCGTACCGTGAGTTTTGAGCAGCAGATTATCGACAAGCCCAATTACCAAGGCAATGCTGTCGTCAACTATACCGACGCATCTGTTCCCTACACCCGCATCATTGAGCATAAACACTTCGAGATGTTCGGGCAGGAAGTCTACAAACATCCGAAAACCATCATCTCGAAGGAATTCTCCACAGAATGGCAGCCGGGAATGGAACCATACTATCCCATCAACGACGAGCGAAACAACAAATTGGCTGAACAATACCGTCAATTGGCGGCTGCCACACCCAATGTCATTTTCGGAGGAAGGTTGGCTGAGTACAAATACTATGATATGGCACCGATTATCGAGACAGTGCTAAGCCGTCATCAGATATTCTGACATTTCCGATTTACTTTGTTAAGAATAATACTAATGCAGCCATTTTGGCTGCATTTTTTATTTTGCAGTCATGAGAACCGATTTAACACACATTAACGACAACACGAGCATGCTGCGCAGTTTTTTCGCTAAATTTGCATTCACAATCACAACTATCATGACAAGCAAACTACTCATCGCCTTGCTGTTGTGTGTCACCACACCAGCACTATCCCAACCCATCGACCGTGAGGCGGTGGTAAGGCGACACAACCCCCATGTAACAAACCTTGACACACTGGCCTCTCTTACCGTGGGAAATGGCGGTTTTGCCATGACGGTGGACGCCACTGGCCTGCAGTCATTCCCCGAGTTGTATTCAAAAGGTGTCCCGCTTGGTACGATGAGTGACTGGGGCTGGCACAGTTTCGACAACCCCAAGAACTACCGTCCTGAAGAGGCATTGAAGGCCTACGATTTCGGACATGGCCACACCGAGTTCTATTCTACCCAGTTCAATGAGGCTGGTCGACAGCGAGAAGCCTCGGAGTGGTATCGCCAGAATCCCCATCGGATGCATCTGGGTGCCGTGGGACTCCTTCTCGATGCCGCTGAAATCAGTGACATCGACCAGACACTTGACCTTTGGACAGGTCTCATCGACAGCCGCTTCACTTACCGGGGGCACCGCTATCATGTACAGACTGTCTGCCACCCTACACGCGACCTCATCGCTACCCGCGTGGAGTCTGATGACCCCAACAAACAACTCCTTTTCCGTTTCCCCTACCCCACTGGCAAACACACCGATGATGCCTGCGACTGGGAGGAGTGGGAGCGCAATATCACCAGTTTCGACGGACGCGGTGCTGCACGCACCGACACACTCAAACGCATCCTCGACGGACAGTCTCGTTTCGACGATGCCGACTACTACGTCACCATCCACTGGGAAAAAGGGCGGCATCACTATGTCAACCGCCAAGGCGACCATCCCTTGTGGAACAGCCAGCATTTCAGCTGTCCCGACCAACTGACCACCCTCACCGTGGAGTTCTACAAGCAGAAAGACCCCAACAGACGCCTGCTGGGCTTTGACGAAGTAGCCGCCGCTTCTGCACAATACTGGCAGAACTATTGGCGCAAAGGGGGTATCATCGACTTCTCACAATGCACCGACCCACGTGCCAGCGAACTGGAGCGACGTGTGGTGCTCAGCCAATATTTGCTTGCCGTCAACGATGGCGGCGACCAACCGCCACAGGAAACGGGTCTCACCTACAACTCATGGTTCGGGAAGTTCCATCTGGAAATGATTTGGTGGCATCAGGCACAGTTTGCCCTCTGGGGACATCCTGAGATTCTCGAGCATTCTCTCGACTGGTATTTCAACGTGCGCCCCATCGCACGTGAGATAGCCCATCGGCAAGGATTCAAAGGTGTCAGGTGGATGAAAATGACCGACCCGTCGGGCACAGAGGCACCATCCAAGGTAGGCAGTTTCCTCATCTGGCAACAGCCGCATCCCATCTATCTTGCCGAACTGCTCTACCGTGCTGCCGACTCTCTCGACCGGGCACGCATCCTCGACAAATACAGTGAAATAGTTTCCGAGACAGCAGAGTTCATGCAGTCGTTTGCCACATACGATTATCAAGGCGACCGCTACGTGCTCAAAGGATGCATTCCCGCACAGGAGACACTGCGTGCCGCTGAGACTGTGAACCCACCTTTTGAACTGTCGTATTGGCATTTTGCCAT
>Ga0247611_10002477_pt1 | contig 29690 bp, 26 predicted proteins | sample 177DNAGHGhighgp2_FD_192422 | JGI IMG/M metagenome (GOLD analysis project Ga0247611, IMG submission 192422) | Sheep rumen microbial communities from Palmerston North, Manawatu-Wanganui, New Zealand - 1770 DNA GHGhigh gp2 | ecosystem: Host-associated > Mammals > Digestive system > Stomach > Rumen... | reverse complement strand
TATCGTATGGTGATAGGACTTTTTTAAATTGATAGAGGTAATCGTTAACGCTATTAGCGGTGCTTATAGAATTTTCAAGAGCCACTTTCTTCATGTATAGTGGTTTGAGCTTCTCTTTATAAGCCTTATTTACCTCGCGATAAAACTCATCATCGATATCTTTGTATTTTTTGAATTTTGCTTGTAAAACATCTATTTTTTCTTGCAATTCCTGTATTTCTTTCTTCTTTTTCTCTACGTCATTTTTAGAATTGAAGGATTCCTCTAGCAAGTCAAAGAAGTTCTTTTTGTTAGTGATAATCTTGTTTACAACCTTAAGAGTAATGATATCGATAACATCTAAAGGAAGATCATCATTCTCACAAATCTTTCTTTCTCGATTAGATGCACAGTGGAAGATTCTAGACTCTGATGTCTTACCTCTATTGTTTATTTTGAAATTATAGTTTTTACCACACTTTCCACACATGAAGAGACCAGAATAAATACTCTTATTAAAGCATATTTTGCCTTCCCTCTTTTCATCATATTGAACATGACTTTGATATTGAATCGCTTTCTGTTTTAACTTTTCATTAGCGGCCAGCCATACTTCTTTACTGACAATAGCGGGATGATTGTTTTCAATTAGAATAGTGGGTAATGTTCCATCGTTTTTAAGCCGCTTTCCTCTTACACCTTTAACAAATGTTTTCTGTAAATAAGCAGCACCCATGTATTTCTCGTTATGAAGTATTTTTCTAAATGCCTGGAATGTCCATTTCTTAGTGAATCTAGGCTTATAACCACGTTTATTAAGCTCATCAATAATAGCCTGTCTAGTGTAATCCTTTAAGTAAAGGTCATAGATTAGTCTAACTGCCTCAGCTTCTTTTTCATCTATGATGATTTTTCCATCTTTGCCGCGATGATATCCGTATAGCTGTTCAGGATTGAAATATGCTTTTTTATCTTTGAAGTTTTTAGCGTAGCTCATCCTGACGTTGTCACTTATGACTTTAGATTCATTCGCGGCATGAGCACTTAATACGTTAATGACTAATTCGCTGTCCATATTAAAGGAAGAAATATTCTCCGTTTCAAAATAGACTTCGACGTTATTGTTTCTAAGAACCCTTAAGATGTTTATTGCATCTTCAGTATTTCTAGAAAATCTAGATAAGGACTTAGTGATGATTAAATCAATTTGACCACTTAAGGCTTTATCTATCATCTTTTGAAATTCTTTTCTTTTGTAAATAGAAGTACCAGTTACTCCATCGTCAACGAAAACACCGCAGAACTCATAACTAGGATTTGTCATGATCATCTTGGTATAAGCTTCGATTTGATAAGCGAGAGAATTCTCCTGATCTTCACTTTTAGAAGAAACGCGGGTATAAGCACATACTCTTCTTTTACCAACTGGGGCAACTTTATTAATTTGAATTATTTCTTGAGCCATGAGCAATCCTCCAATCTTACGATTTTGTATTTATAAACTTTCGCGGTTATAGGAGAAGTGTAGTAACCATGTAAGACTTCTTCTAAGCCATTTATCTTTTTGATGTTTTTGCTGATGTTTTCTTTAGAAACACGGTGACCAGCATTATCGATAATGGTAATAGAGTTATCTTCATTAACGATTACTTCATCAATAAGCCTTAAGTAGCATTCGTCGTTATCCATATTAGTTATTAAAGAGGCGATTTCCTTGCTTCTAGCTTCGAAGATAAAGGATTGATATGTTTCACCAGATAAAGTGTCTAATTTAGCCTTTAATCCATTTAGATGTTTCTTGGCTTCTTTATATTTATTAGATAATCTTTCATCATCTTCTTCAGAATCGGTTTCCATTTTTTCTTCAATGATGGTTTTGAGCTCATTTTCAGTGGCGATGATTTCTTCTTTAACTTTGTTAAGTTCTTCTTGTTTATGAGAAGTCTCGCCTATAGAAGTTAAGCAATCTAAAAGATTGGTGGTAAGAGAACTATCAGAATAATACTCTTTCATCGCTTTGATGCAGATGGCATTTATATCTTCTTCTTGAATAGGAGGAAGGCTACATTTTTCTTTCTCTATATTTCTTCTATTAACATTGCAACTGTACATTTGTTTGCCATCACTTCTTGATTGATAGACAAGCTTTTTGCCACAAATACCGCAGTATATTTTTGCAGAAAGAGGATTGTTACTATCAGGTCTAAGGAATCTATCGTTCTTTTTATACTCGATGATGGTTTGCACTAAATCAAAAGCTTCTCTAGAGATAATCGCAGGATGATGGTTCTTAACTAACCACATGTCCGCGTACTTTCCATCTTTATTGCTTCTAGACTCATGAGATAAATAATCGATAACAACAGTCTTTTGGAGAATTAAGTCACCTTTATATTTCTCATTTTGGAGAATCTGCATGATGTTTTGGCGGCTCCATTTTTCTTTACCTGAACCAGTCAAGTAGTGGTTACCTTCTAAATAAGCGATGATTTCTTTTATTGATTTATTAGCGAGATAAAGATTAAAGATAGCTCTAACGATATCGGCTTGAGATTCATCAATAATCATGTTGCCATTTTCATCTTTGGTATAACCAAGGAATTTCTCAGTTGGTACTTTCCAGTTCCCATCTCTCATCCTTTTTCTAATTCCCCATTTAACATTATCAGAGATGTTTTTAGCCTCTTCTTGAGCGATAGAGGAGTGGAACGTTAAAACCATATCGGTTCTGGTATCTAAAGATGAAAGATTTTCTTTTTCAAATTTAATTTCTACTCCGATTTCCCTAAGTTCTCTAACAATGGTGAGGATATCTAACGTATTTCTTCCGAGTCTAGAAATAGACTTCACTAAAATAAGGTCAACATTACCTTTCTTAGCTTCTTTTAATAAAGCGTTAAGTCCATCTCTTTTCTTTAAAGAAGTACCTGAGATACCTTCATCAGAATACATACCGACAAATTCCCAGTTAGGGTTACTGGTTATCTTGGTGGTGTATTCATCAATTTGTGCTTTAAAAGAGTGAATCTGATCCTCGCTATCAGTAGACACTCGTGCGTATGCCGCTACATGTTTCCTTTTATTATCTAAACCAGTAGAGGCGATATATTGAGCGGGACTCGCTACTTTAATTACTTCCTTTGCCATCATGTGTATATTGCCTCAATGCAGACTTAATATCAATACAATTGATATTATTAATACAAGGGAGGTTATACTTCTGACGGAGCATAATTAAAAGAGCGTACCATTCTTCGTGGGTAATCTTGTTTTCTTTTAATAATTTATCAAGAATCGCTACTTCAAATTCATAGCTAATAGTCTTATTCATCAAAAAGTCCTCTCCGAAAAGAGGACATTCTCCTCAAACGAGGAACTCTATGTTTACCGCTTTTATTCTAAATGGAGCGGGATTTTTATAATAGGTGATAGCGATATGCTACTTAACATCTAATAAATGATATTTGACTGATTGGATAACGACCGCGTGACAAATCCTTTGTATAACTTGGCATCCGACAATTTTTAATTCACCGGTATGGGTGTAGTAATAGAAGGATCTCTTTTTCTTGTTGCCATATAAGTCGGTCGCGACACCCACTTCAGAAAAATAGTAAGCAGTGGAAACGCTATGTTTTCCTTCTTCAATGTAATCACCAGAAAGCATGCATGTGCATTTTTGATTCATTGAATTATTGATATAGTGCCTTATGTCTTTATCTACGATAACAGCATCGCCTTTTAATAAACCCAATACACTTGAGTCGCTTTGAAGAATGTATGCACAGATGTTATTTGGCCTATCCGCAAATTTGGCATCGAACTTCATAACCCCTTTAAGGCTATTGTCTAATTTATAGAAACCACGTTGTACCTGACTAAGAGCGATGGTGGTCAAATTATTATTTTGCTTGTTATAGGCATAATCAAATGGCATACCCAATAGAAGGTCGATGGAACAATTTAACACTTTTGCCATTTGCATAAGTAAAGAAACCGGAATCTCTTTCTGTCCATTTTCATAATAAGAAAGTTCATACCTATCAATATTTAATAGTTCAGCAAGTTCATCTTGAGTAAGACCTTCTTTATAGACTTCGCCTTGCTCTTTTAATGTGACAACTCCTTTGAAGTTCTTCCTAACTGATGAATTGATTTTTGGATATGGTCCTGGTTCAACATTTACTTTTGGCATACGTGCGTCTCCTATTTAATAATTTACACAAAAAATAAATAAATGTGCACAAAAGTCTAAAAAATGTGTCTCCACAAAAATGAGAAAATTTGCATACCTAAATTAAGGTGTGTTTTTCTTTATTTATAAATAAATAAGTTAAGCGATAACTCCCTAAAATATCCACAAAAACTGCCACAAAAAATGAGCTAAATTTTTACCACAAAAAATAGTTTTACACGCAATTTTCCTTATATAAAAATAATGGTGACAGCAGGAGCTCATGCTGCTTAAAAAATGTTGGGTAGATCCCAGAAAGGAGTGAAACGAGATGAAGTATTATCCGATTCGTATGTACTTAGTTAATGCGAGACAAAAGCTCGGATTTTCACAGTATCGCGTTGCTCTTGAGATGGGAGTATCGCACCAACATTACAATCGCATTGAGAACGGTGCTATTGGTGAAGCAATTCAATTTAAAACAATAGTTTCACTCGCATACGCTCTTAATATTCCTGTTCAGGTCATCTGGGAAGAGGAAGAAAAATATCAAGCATCCTTAAATATGGATAGTGATGACATTTAGTAGAGCTTGGCTCTATTGATTTTCTAGAATGATGGACTCTATGTTTACCAAGGTGGAGACGTTCTTATTGTTCTTCTTAATTGATAGAGCTTGCTCTCATTAAGCGGTAAACCCGCACGAGGAACAATATGAAAACTAAAATTAATAAGAATAACGTTAAAAGGCTAAAGGCGTTATTAAAAAAAGGCGAACCGTTGCCTTACAAAAACTTGGCCACAATCTTTGCAGAACATGCAACTGACCCCGAAGAAAGCGAAGATTCTTTATGTAACAAATCTATCAAAAAAGGATTACTCGCCTTTGGCGAATATCTTGAAGAGAAGAAGGTGATAATGCCTCTTAAAATTGATGTGATTGATTTTGTCCTTAAGAATCAAAGCAAAAAACCAGATGTTTTATGCTGGTACTTTTGGGGTTGCATGAAATTTATGATGTTCTGTCATGCTCACTCGGACGATATCTTTGATGGAATTTTTAAAAACACTGATGTCTATAGAGAGGTCAAGTTCTTGTCTGCTGTCATTTTCGATTACGACTACACAGGTTTCAAATCTGATGAGGAGGATGAGTGATTATGCTAGTTACACCAAACAACGCTCTTGAGTTAGCGAAAGAATTTTACAAGACCAAATATGGAGAAGTGACATCAAACACAACTGAGACACAGTTATATATTAGATCTGCTCTTATATCTTTTGCGGAATACATAAAGAGGGAATGTCCACACAATGGATGTGCAACAAGTTATTTCCTTCATAAATATGTCAAAAGCATGCCTGTCCTCTCTATTAATTGGTTCAAACATTGCGCTCCTGTACTGGTGGAATTTATCACACCAGATAAATAGCATACTGTCATCACCTATTCAAAAGTTGATTAGATGATTTATCATCTAATTTGGAGAGTGGTGCTTTAAAATAATTAACCACTTTGCCATTAAGGCACCTCTCTCTATTTGTGGAGGTGCTATGGCTAAGAAACTCGATACATTTCAAATGTGGGAAAAGACAGGTGTGCTAAAGTCTAAGCTTGATTATATCAAAGCGGCTTCAGCTACTTTCTACACGCAAAAAGAGATGTGTCGCGACTTAGGCATCACTGAGCAGACATTTACACAACTTAAAAATAAACATAAAGAAATTCAACAAGCTATTTCTGAAGGTGAAGCTTTACTTTTACAAGATTTATTTTCCGCTCTTAAAAGAAAAGCGGTGGGATATAAAGAAAAGACAACTTCAAAAGCGATGAGAAAAAATCCTATTGGTGGTACTGAAACTAAAGTCACCGAAGATGAGAAATACTATCCACCTGATTTTGAAGCTATCAAATATATCCTCATCATGAAGTTTGGTAAAGACTTCGATCCTAAGAAATACATGTATGAATATATGGATAAAAAGAATGAACCAGAGGAGTGGGCTAACGCTACTCCTATTGGTGCAGACGATGATAAGGAGGATTAATTCCTATGAGAGATTTAATAATCGCTGTTGGACAAAGAGCCAATAGCAAAACCTGGAAGAATACCAGAATCACTTGGGAACAACTCTCCCAAAAATTAAGTGAAACAATTAGAACCTCTGAAACAGTAGAGGAGTATAAACACTTTGTTAAAGATGCTAAACAAGAAGCCAAGGATCATGGTGGTTTTGTGGGCGGCAAACTTAAGACTCCTCAAAGACTTAAAAACAATGTGGAGTATAGAAGTTTAGTCACTTTAGATTTAGATGATGCCACTCCCAACTTCTTAAAATGGTATGAAGATAACTTTCAATACACAAGTTGCCTTTATTCCACTCATGGGCATAGAGATGACTCGCCTAGATTTAGAATAATTATCCCTTTAAGCAGAGATGTAGAAGGCGATGAATATGTCGCAATATCTAGGTTGCTTGCTGATGAAATAGGTATCGAACAAGTAGATCCTGTTAGCTTCACAATTAATCAATTAATGTACTGGCCTTCAACACCAAGTGATGGCAATTTCATTTATCGAAAAGTTGAGAAAAACCTATTAAATCCCGACTCTTTTCTAGCAAAATATCCAAATTGGAATGATTTAACTTCGCTTCCTAAAAAAGCAAAAGAGACTCATGTGAGTGGTGGTAAACCAGGAAGAAAACAAGCTGACCCATTAACTAAAGATGGCATAGTGGGAGCATTCAATAGAGCCTATTCAATTAGCGAAGCTATCGATGCTTTCTTAAGTGATATTTATGAAGAAGCTGGTGGTAACCGCTATAAATATATTCCTTCTAGTAGTGTTGCTGGTGCGATTAATTATGATGATAAATTGTTTTATTCTCATCACGCTAATGACCCAGCGGTGGGGCAAACTCTAAGTGCCTTTAATCTTGTCCGTATTCATCTATTTGGCGATGATAAGCCTTCCTTTAAAAAGATGGTGGACTTCGCTAGAAATGATGAAAAGGTCAAAAATCTAATCGCTGAAGAAAACATTAAATCGATTAAGGAAGACTTTGGTGATGAAGAAATTGATTTTAGTTGGACTAAGAAGCTTGCGACAAATGATGATGGCGATATCGCTAATACAGTTGCTAACCTCGTTATCATTTTAGAGAATGATGAAAAACTTAAAGGCATCGCATTTAATATCCTCGCTGATACTGCTGAAGTAAGAGGAGAGGTGCCATGGCTTAGGCCAACATCTACTAGGTTTTGGAGAGATGCGGATACATCTAAACTTAAGGTCTATGTTGCCAGTCATTATTGCGACTTTAGTGATAGGAACTTTGAAAACGCCTTTGCTAAGGTAACTGAAGATAGAGCGTTCAACCCCGTTAAGGAATATTTAGATAACTTACCTAAGTGGGATGGCGTTAAGCGATTAGAGAATATCTTTATTAAATATCTTGATGCAGATGATAACGACTACACTCGTGAGGTAACTAGAAAGTGGTTTGCCGCTGCTGTAGCACGCATCTATGAACCAGGAATCAAATTTGACAATATAATTGTCCTAGATGGTAAACAAGGTGTTGGTAAGTCCACAATTATTAAATCGCTAGTGGACCCAGAATACTTCTCAGACTCGCTTCAACTATCCGATATGGATGACAACAAGAAAGCAGGAGAAAAGTTACAGGGATTTTGGATTGTTGAGATTCAAGAACTAGCTGGCATGAAGAAAGCGGACATCGAAAAAGTGAAAGGTTTTATCTCCTCAACCGATGATAAGTACCGTGCCTCCTATGGCCACCATGTAGAAAGACATCCAAGAAAGTGCGTTATCTTTGCTACAGTCAATGGGGAGCAAGGCTATCTTCGCGACTTAACTGGTAACCGAAGATTCTGGGTTGTTAAGATTAACTCAACCAACACAATTCCTAACTTCAGGTTCGATAAGACATTCAAAGATCAATTATGGGCAGAAGCTAGACATTACTATGTAAGTGGTGAACCATTATTCCTTGATGAGAAGTTCTTAGAAATAGCGGCAGAGTATCAAAACAATGCTATGGAGCATGACGATAGGACCGGCATAGTGGAGAAGTATCTAGATGAGCTTCTTCCTGATAACTGGGATGAATGTTCCATCGCGGATAGACAATATTACTTTAATAAAGAGTTTGATTCTAACTATTACCCTCAGGTGACATTTGGTCCAGCTATCTATCAACGTGAAGAGATTAGTCCAATAGAGATTTGGGTGGAGTGCTTCAATAAAGACAAGGCCGACTTCAACAATAAAGAATCTAACGCAATATCTATGATAATGGCGCAGATACCAGGCTGGGTTAAATCTGGTAAAACTAAAGTCATGGGTCCTTATTCTAAACAGCGATACTTCATTCGTGAAAAGTAGGAACAGGAACAAGCGGAACAAGAAATATATAACTGTTCGAAAATCGTAAATTAATTCAGTAGAGATAATTAAAAGCACGTTTTAGAACTTTATAGAAAATCTTGTTCTTTTTGTTCCTTGTTCTCTAGCAAAATGACTCCCCCCCGGTCTGCAAATACAAAGTATTTGAGAGTACCGGTGGGCCTACCTCAAAAATACGCGAGGCCAATTTTTTCAAAAACCAAAATCGATTCTGGAAAATCAAAAAGCAGAGCGTCCTTTAGGCAAGTATCTTCTTATTTTATATCTTTAGATATAACTTGATATATAGGCAAGACTACGCGAATATATACATGACCAAAAAGGAGGTCAAAACATGCATTATATCGAAACTAAAAAGGGCCTCGAAACCCTACTCAAGAGATACCAAGAAGCTGGGGTCACAGATGAGAAATACCCAGTTGATAGATGGATCACTTGCATTACCCAATGCATCGAGAGCCTAGATGGACCAGAGCCATTAGCGATGGATGAAATCGACTATGAAAACACACCTGTTGAACTCAAACCTTTATGGAGGGGGCTCAAATAATGTACCTAGTAACTGAAGGCAAAAGGAAAGAAAACCAATTGGGTTATAACAAGAAAACTCATGAATATGTTTATCTCCATCATGGTAAAGAAGTGTGGAGAGAAAAAGGTGATGAAGCTTTGCTTAACTACTTTAATGAAGTGCGAGCAGGCATCCGCGTTTTTGAAGATAAGGACATCGAAACCAATCCAATTTGGAAAAGGTACAGTGAGTCCTGCTTTGAATTTGAAAGAAAGGAGCGTGGCTGGTAATGATGGACAGATTAAGATTATTCCGTTGGATTGATGAATTCATGGAAGGCAATTTTGATGCCGATGATGTTAAAACCCAAATAAAGGCAGGTTGGTATGACTGGTTCTGCAAAGACTCAAGCTTAGCCAACAAGACCAAAAAGATGGGCAACATCATTAAACAGGTCAAACGTGGTGGAAAGGTTGATGTTGAAAACTGGTATGTCTGGTTTAAAAACAACTGCCCTTTAAATGGACCACTCTATGATGACTTCCGCTTTGCGGATATCGAAACAGGCAATGTGATGCTCACCATCCAAATAGACTGCTGCTGGAACAATCACCGCTACTCAGTATGGGGAAGAAGACATCCTGGTGCTGATTTTGAGAACGATAGACCATTATTTGAGACTGATTCGGTTAAGGAATTAGTTAATTGGTTAAATACACCTTGGGAGGTCTAAAAATGAATAAATTAGATATCATCGTTAAGATAACCGATAACAAAGGAATTAAAATAGGCAGAACTGTCTATCTCTTTAATAAGCCAAGAGTGGTGGCTGGATTCTGGAATAATTCATTAGTGTTTACCACTGATAACCCTAAAACAATGCCTGAAGCTCAAGTGCTCATTTATACCTCTAATGAACTCAAAGAATTCTATGAAGATGGCAGTCTTCAAGGCTTGGTAGAAATTGAATAATTTATTATTTGTCTCTTGGAGAATAAATTCTCAAGAGTCTAATAATACCTATAAAAAACCTATGAAAGTGCCCTAAAAATGGGTGCTTTTTACTTCTTTAATCAATACAAAGTATTCATTAAAGACATTTTTATCAATGATGTTTAATAAGCAAAAAATGCTTTGTTAGTGGATAAAGAGCTTTAAAACTGATAATATTAGATTAATTTAAGATCATTAGTTCTTAAAAGGAGCATACATATGAGTTTACAACCTTTCGTTAAATGGGCTGGTGGAAAACGCCAGATTATGGATAAACTATTAGAGTTTAAACCAAAGAAATATAAGCATTACTATGAACCATTTGTTGGTGGTGGTGCTTTATTTTTGGAACTTGCTCCAATTCATGCGACTATTAATGATTCCAACAAAGAACTAATTTATATCTATAGATGCCTTCGTGATAAGAGGCTGTTTAAAAAATTCTATGAGCTTTGTAAAAAGCATGAAGCTAATCATTCTGAAGAATACTATTACAAGATAAGGGACCTCGACAGAAAGAAAAGTGCCTATGCAAAGTTAAAAACTTACGAAAAAGCGGCCAGATGCATTTATTTAAATAAGGCATGTTTTAATGGATTGTATAGAGTTAATGGTAAAGGACAATTCAACGTTCCTTTTAACGGAAAAGATAAAATTTATTGCTTTACCGAAGACAATATCCAAGCTCTGCATAAGTATTTTCATAAGAGAAAACCTGTTATTTTGAGCAAAGATTTTGCTGAAGCAGTTAAAACTGCTAAAGCCGGCGATTTTGTTTATTTTGATCCTCCATATGATGTGGTAGGTGAACAATCTTTCACCTCATATACAACTGGTGGATTCGACAAAAAAGAACAAGAAAGATTACGCGATGTAATTAGGGAATTAACCGATAAAGGCGTATTTGTAATGGCCAGCAATGCCAACACTAAATTTATACAGGAACTTTATAAAGACTTTAATGTTCACGTTATAGAAGCAAATAGAAGAATTAATTCAAAAGCTGATGGACGTGGAAATGTCGAAGAAGTAATTATTACAAACTACTAGTTATGGTTACGAAAAGAGATATCTTCTATAAAGATAATGATTTCACTCTCCTTAAAGGAGATTCTTTTCGTATATTAAAGAAACTCGAACCTAAGTCAGTTGATATGATTTTCGCTGATCCTCCATATTTTTTATCTAGTGGTGGAATCAGCTGTCAAAACGGGAAACAAGTATCCGTCAATAAAGGTGAATGGGATTATTCCAAAACAATCGAAGACAGAATCAAATATCATCGTAAATGGATAACGCTTTGTAGAGATGTCCTTAAAGACAATGGAACAATTATGATTTCTTCCACGCTCCATAGTGTTTACGCAATAGGTGTGTCACTTGAATTAGAAGGATATTCCATCATCAATAACATTATTTGGAGGAAAACAAATCCTGCTCCAAACCTAGCTTGTAGATGTTTTACTCACTCGACTGAGACTATTATTTGGGCTAGAAAACAGCTAACTCTTAAGAAAAAAGGAACGCATTATTTCAACTATGAAGCCATGAAAGAAGAAAATGGCGGTAAGCAAATGAAAGATGTGTGGGAGTTTGATGATGTTGAACCAGAGATAGTGGAAATTGCTACCGCTCCAAAGAGCGAAAAGAAATTTGGAAAGCATCCAACACAAAAACCTGCTAAACTATTAGAAAGACTAATTACTGCAGCTTCTAAAGAAGGTGACCTAATTCTAGATCCTTTTAATGGCTCTGGAACAACTGGCATTGTAGCTGCTAGCATGAATAGAAAATACATAGGTATCGAATTAGATAAAGATTATTTGGAACTCACCAAGAAAAGATATTTAGGGGGTAAAAGCGATGGCAAATAGAGATTTCAATACTTGGCTATCAACAATGAAGGATAGCATCGCAACCTGGACTTATTACACTGACTTTGAAAAAGTTTATGAAAATGTTCAAAAAATTAAGGTTGAACTTAATATTTTAAATTCGCTTATTGGTTCCAAAAATATCGAAGAAGAATTTAAATCTATCGTTAAACAATATCCTAATGTTTTAGTCGTGGTACCAATTCTTTTAGCTAAACGCGAAGCTGAAATAAAAGTACAAGATGCTGATGGAAGTTACATTTTTAACTTTGTTAAAATGAATTACACTGTCGAACAATATACACTCTTCATGAGAAATAGTGGCTTATTTGATTTACTCCAAAACCATATCATTAACAATCTTGTTGACTATGTTTTAGGCGTTGAAGTTGGCATGGATACAAATGGTCGCAAAAATAGAACCGGACATGTTATGGAAGATTTGGTTGAATCATACCTTATAAAAGCAGGACTAGTTAAAGAAAAAACATACTTCAAAGAAATGTATGCTTCTGAAGTTGAAAAGAAGTTTCACTTAGATTTATCTAAATTAAGTAATGACGGGAAAGCCGAAAAGAGATTTGACTTTGTTTTTGTTGGAGCTTTAGGAACCATATTTGCTTGTGAATGTAATTTCTATGGAAGTAGCGGTTCAAAACTAAACGAAACCGCAAGAAGCTACAAAACTTTAACATTAGAGTCAAAAGATATCAGTGGGTTCCAATTTGTATGGTTCACAGATGGGATTGGATGGAATAGTGCAAGGCACAATCTAGAAGAAACTTTTGATGTTTTGACTAATTTATACAATTTGGAAGATTTAGAAAATGGAGCAATCAATAATTTGATTGATAGCAGTGAATATTTAAAACATTTGATTGGTTAGTAGGCAAATGGGTATTGAGGAACTTTGGGTTGGTACAAGAGTTAAGCACAATAAATTTGGCTTAGGCACTGTTGTTTTCGTTGATAAAAAAGGCGAAACAGCAACAGTTGATTTTGATATGTCTTTTGAAAATAAGCGTAGAAGGATTATGATTGCTTCTGTTCTTTCGAAAGTTGAAGAAAAACCTAAACCAGTTGAAAAACCAAAAGTTGATGACTCTCAAATTAAAATTGGATGTCGTGTTGAACACAAAACTTTTGGTATGGGTACTATCGTTTCCTTGGATGAAGATCATGATTATGTTGAAGTGGATTTTGATAATCCTATTGATGGAAAAAAGCGAAGACCCATTATGCCATCTTTTTTGAAAGTATATGTGCCTAAAAAGACTGAAAGCAAAACACAAAGTGATGAGTTTCTTAAAGGTGACATTGTCCAAAATGAACAATTCGGAGAAGGAGTTGTAATTGAGAGAAGAGGCTTTTTTAAAAGTCTAGTTAGATTCAAAGATAGTGGTCGTGAAGAAACTATTTTAAACATGCATTTAACCAAAGTAATTCAAGATATTATTAGTGAAGATGAAATATCGGATGAGGAAATTAATAGCGCTTTTAAAATAATTCCTTCCAATTACACAGATCAAACTTGCTATTCAACAAATGCCAAAAGGTTAATGACATTTTTGAGAAAGAAATATACAGGAGATGGCATTGCTACTATTAAGGCCTATCCCGAAGGTGATGGAGAAGTTGGTGTTTTGATTGTACCTGATAAAGGAATAGTTGTTTTTAAAATGATGAATCAAGAGCTGACTGCTGATATGCTTGCTTCAACAATGTTTGAGCCGTTGGCGAACAACCAATATTCTTCTTTGAAGAATCACTATACTAAAAATTTCTTAATGTCTAAAAATTTATGTGTATTTAAAAATGATTCTTATAAGATTTTGAGATATCCAACACGATTTGTCCTTGTTTATCAAAATGTTGATGTTTTAAAAATGTCAAACGAAGAAAAGAGCAAAATAAAAATATCAAATAAAAATATATTGTTTAAAAACTTTACTAGTCATATTTACGGGAACGAATTGTTTTCTAATTTTGAAGAATATGATACTTCATCATTCACTTCGATTAGTCCTAAAATGTATGGCTCAATTATAGAAAGAGTCGTTCCTGAAAACGCTACTTTAATTGATATTGTTCCTAAAGAAAATATTGTTATTAGAAGCAAAGAAAATAATCCAAAATTCGCTCCAATCACTGGTGATGAGCGAGAGTTTAGTGCTCTTTGTTTAGATGATTCTCAAATTAGAATGATTAACGACACTAAGCCCGGACATTATTTAACTTTAGCAAATCCTGGAACTGGAAAAAGTGTATTGCTTGTTTCAAAAGCCTATAGAATTCAGTCAATTAAAAACAATAATAATGTTCTCATAACTTGTTACAACAAGAACCTCGCAGAGCATCATTTAACTTTTGCTCAGGTCAGCGGAATGAAAACCCCATATTTGCATATTCAAACATTTCATAAATTGGTACGCGATCTTCTTCTCAAAAAAGATCCAACATTTGTTAGAAGTTTAAACATAGAAGATAACGAAGATGATTTTGACAGGATGATTAATAGATTCGAACATTTTGTTGATTCTGGAATAATACAGACTAATTTCAATGCTATTTTTATTGACGAGATTCAATTGTTTGACCCGAAATGGATTGATATTTGTTATAAGTTGTTGGACAAAAGTGACGGAAAAGATTATTTCTTTGAAATGTTTGGGGATATAAATCAAGATGTTAAAAGTTTACGTTCTAAAGGCAAGGCATCATGGCAAAACACAAAGATTGTTCCTTCTTTACAAGGACGTGTAAAGAAACTGGAAAAGAATTATAGAAATACCGACCTGATAGCTAAATATTTGACAACAATGATACAAGACTTCAATAAGTATTTAACGAAAATTGGTGTTCCTATTGATCCGGAAAGTTCGTGCTTAACATCCGAAACATCAAAAAGAGGAAGTTTGAGAACTAAAATACTTATCTCTTCAAATGATAAATTCACAAAAGTGAAACAATTGGTAAATGAACTTCATAAAAAGATGAATGCTGAGTATAGTGAAATCGCAGTCATATATCCAGCAACAAGATTTGGTAGATGGTATGCCCCTATCACAGCTGTAGAAAACGAATTTGACAAAGCGGACATTCCATTTAGTTTTATCCACGGAGACGCAAACGATGGAAGGGAAAAGCGTTATGCCCTTTTTGATTGCGACGGTGTAATTATGTCTACTATCGATTCTTGCTTAGGGCTTGACTTTAAATACGTTATTATATGTGGAATGCATTTCTGGGATTATATGCACGATAGCAGCGACAACAAAGTCAGAAAATTAACAAATGATTTAATTACAAACAATCAAACAGCCAGATTCTATGTAAATGAAATTGGTAAGAAAATCTACTCCGCTTGCTCAAGAGCAAGAGAAGGCCTTTACATTATTGACGATTTAGACAAAGAATCGCCTATTAAAAAGATTATTAGACCAATTAGTGGAAGGAGATATTTCGATGAAAATTAATAAGCAAAATTGCACAATTGTTGCCGAGTCTTTAAAAGATGAATTAATTCGAGATATTACTGGAAGTAATGAAGATTGGCTTTTTGGCAAAGTTCCTTCCGAGCATGTAATGATTGGCATGATTGATGGTGCGCAGCAAGAAGCATCTATCCTTAAAGGCGAAGAAGTAGATGACAAAAAATTTAAAACCATTCCAGCAATTGGATTGAGATTTAGAATTCCAAAAGAAACAACAAAAGTTCAATTAAAATTGAAAGGAAAGTTGTTTTATCGAATCAGGCCTACTTATGAACAACAGCTTAAGTATTTGATTTCTCAATTAAATGGAAAAGAAAATCTTGTAATTAAAACCAAAGAAGATGTTTTAAATTTTGTCGATAACTACAAACTGAATAATGATGGCGCAGAACCAAAAGAATACATTGTTCAAGTGAATAAAAGCATTTCCTTGAGAGATTTTGGATATTTTACTATTGATATTAATGATATTGAAAATTGCTCAAATCAATTGAACGAACAACTATCAAAAAACATAAACGATATAATCGACTCAATTAGAACAACTTCCGTTGGCTATAAAAAGTTGCAATTGCCTATTTCAGAATTATTAGATGAAACAAGATTTGAAGGCAAAATAGACTCATATCAATCAATGGCCGTTCCTAATTGGAAAATACAACTGTATATATCTGTAGATAGTTATGAAAAATATCACGAAGTGCTTGTTCAATTAGTTAATTTTACTGACAAAATAGCTAAAAGTGGTTCATATGAAACCGCAATATTTAATGGTGGCTTAGAAGTTAAGTCTAACGATGGTTTTATTCCATTTCAATTTAATGCAACAAAACACTATTACATTGATAAACCTATGCTTCCAGCTGTAGGCAACAATTGCACAATCAATAAAATTGATGAACATACAATTGAAACAGAAAACATACCTGTTTATCGCCAAAATCGCGTTTTAACAATTGACAAATATAATTCGTATATGGAATTCAGTAAGCTCGTTGAGAAACCTGTTGATAATCTTAGCTTTATTTATAAAGAGATGCTGAAAAAATTAGAGAGTTATAGACTAGATGTTTCGATTGCCAAAAAGCACGAAACCGAAGAATATGTAAATTGCTTTGAAAAAGAAGTGAACGATTTCGAATTCGAAATAAATAGATTTAAGTATGGTATAGATCTTATTCAAAACAAGACAGATGTTAGAAAAGCATTTGAATTGATGAATAGGACGTTTGGCCTAAATAAAAATTATTCAGGTTGGAGAATGTTCCAGATAGTTTTTATTGTATCTGAATTGGCTGACATCATTAGTTCTGAGTATAAAGGCACCCCTGGATTTCACTGCAACGACATAAACAATGTTGATTTGATTTATTTTCCAACGGGTGGTGGTAAGACCGAAACATTCTTAGGATGTGTCATTTTTGCTGCATTCTTTGACAGGATTAGAGGAAAAGAAAATGGTGTGACAGCAATAATAAAATACCCTCTGAGATTACTTGCCGCTCAACAGCTTGATAGAATCCTTTTATTAACAATAAATGCAAACAAAATCAAAAAAGAGTATCAAATTCCTGGAGATGATTTTTCTGTTGGATTTTTCACCGGTTCAAAAAACACTCCTAACAGAATTGATGAAAAGAAAATGGAAGAAATTGATATCTCTGCTCAAAAAACAAAAAACGATAATTATAGGCAAATAGATATTTGTCCTATTTGCAAACAGGAGATGAATATTGTTTTCGATAAAAATAAGTGGGTACTAAAACATGTCTGTAGCAACCCAGATTGTTCTTTTGAACCACCAATTTTTATTGTCGATGATGAAATCTATCGTTATACGCCTACATTTGTTATTTCGACAATTGATAAAATGGCAAATATCGGTACATCGTTAGGCTTTAAGTCCTTACTTGGGCAATCTACAACAAGATGCGCTAAACATGGATTTTTATCTTACGCCAGCGGATGTAGTGTTCCAGGATGTAATTGCCAACTTGAAAACGACATAGAAAGAAAAGATCCGGTTCCAACTCTATTCATCCAAGATGAATTACACCTCGTGAACGAGAGTTTAGGAACGTTTGATTCGCATTATGAATCTCTAATCCAGTATTATTGCGAAAACTTAGTTCCAAAGAACCAAAGAAAAACAATTAAATTTATCGGAGCAACAGCAACGATATCTGATTACGAAAAACACATCAAAGGTTTATATAACAAAGATGCGAAAAGATTCCCATCATCTGTAAAAAAAGAGAATTTTTATTCAACAATCGATAAGAATGAGATAAGTCGAATAATTATAGGTGCCGCCTTATATGGTGGTTCAATTACCGATAGTGTTCAAAAAATCACTACTTTAATGAGAATCATTGTTTCGCAGTGGATTAATGATTGCGATAGCAAAATTACAGAATTAACAAAAAAAGGATTTGTTGGAACATCTGAAGAACTCAAGACAATTTTGAATTATTATCTAATTGCAATTATTTATAATAATTCCAAAAATGATGCTGGCGAAATATATACTGCGCTAGAAAACATTGGAAACAATACCCTTTTGGCAAATAATCTTCCAAAATTTGATATCGCAGAAATCACAGGTGATGTTGAATTTAAGACCATCAAGAGCGTTATGCACGATGTAGAGGCATGCGATGATAAATATCAAACCAAAAACGTGATTATTGCGACATCTGCAATTTCACATGGTGTTGATGAAGATTGCTTTAATCAAATTTATTTCTTTGGTATGCCTAACCAAACATCCGAATATATTCAAGCCTATTCTAGAGCCGGAAGAAAGTTTACAGGAATTGTATTTGATATATTTAGAATAGTTCGTGACAGAGACAAATCTTATTTAAAAAATTTTTATAATTTCCACGAATACAAAGATTTATTAATAAATCCTGTGCCAATCAACAGATATGCGAAGAACGCGGTGTATAGTACTATTCCAGGAGTAGTAGCAGCGCTTCTATATCATTGCTATGTAATGAAGAGGAGAGCAATTGACGTCACGAAAGTTATCAACAATGGACAGTTAACTCTCGAAAAACTATTGGATGACGTATTAAACATTTATGAATGCGATAACCAAGATTCAAAATTATATAAAAAAATAATTACTGTTGAAGTGACGAAAATCTTCAATGCTTTTAAAGACAATACAAATTCAGAGATACTAATCCCCGAATTGATTAAGAATTCAACGACTCGTCATAAAGGACCAATGACCAATTTAAGAGATGTCGATGTGCCTTTAGAAGTGGCTATGAAAGGTAATTAGTTTATGAAAATAAATAAGAATCAAGCTTTATATAAAGCTCTTCCAGGTAGCTGGATAACATATAGTGACACTCAAGGTTCGGACTATAAATATGCGTGTCAGGTCATTAGTTGGAATCATACTAAAGTCAATGGCATTAATGAAGAAATGCTTAAGAACGATATTAATAGAAGAATCAAATCTTTTATTGCGGCCGGTGGTGAAGCTGACGATAATTTATCGCCAGAATCTATAGAATCATTTTCTTTTGTTGAGCCTTCGCTAATAGAAGATATTCCGGATATTGTTTGTAAAATAAATCCAAATACGTTTTATTGCGAAAAATGCGGGAGAGTTCAATATCTTCCAAATGCAACATCATCTCCAAAATGCCCAAAATGTAATATAAAAATGAAACAACTTGGTATGGTTTATGGCTGTGAATGCGGATATGCCGAAGGCGTTAAACCACCAACCAAGGAAGAGCTTTTCTATCATTCTAAAGATAAAGATAGCCAATTTAAGTTTTATACTCTTAAAGGCAATAAACGTGAAATGGAATTAATATGTCCAGTTTGCAAAAAGAAGCTTTTCCCAAGCAACGCAACAGATCATAGATTATTTAATACGCAAAGCGGAAGTCTCGTTAATTTATTTAACGAGAAATATTCTCAAGCATTGTCTACTTATAAAACAGATGCCGAATTGTTAATGCTTGCAAAATGGTACGGAATTATATCAAATGAAAAATTCCATTCGATTCTTGATGATCCAAAATCCTTTTTCGAACCAAAAACAAAGGATGTTAATGATCCCGAAGTTTTAATGATGGCAAAAGCCTTTGGCTTTAGCCCTGAAGAAGTAGTTAAAAGATTAAGTGCTAACGAAGGGGAAGTTTTGAGCATCGGAAAGATAAAACAAGATATTGATAATAATATCCCAATGTCAAAATTAGGCGAAAAGCTAAAGATAATTACTTCTGATTTGATTGAATATGACACATTAAAATATGCAAAAAGCGTAATATCCTTGGAATCTGCCATTGCAAAAGGGAAAACTGTGGGAACCATTATTGATGATTGTGACGTTTATGAACTTCTCAACAAAATGTCTATCTCAAATATTCAAGTTTCTGAAGCTGTTCAAATTGTTAATTATGCATATGGCTTCACAAGAATGAGAAGCTGTCCAGATCCAGAAAATATGTCAAGACCTTTAAAGATTAAAGGGTTTGGTAATAAGGCATATACAACCATCCTTGAAACTGAAGGCATTTTGATTGAATTTGATATGCTAAAGATATTTAAGTGGCTCGCTGATAATGGGTTAGTGTCTGAAGATATTGAATTAACCACCAAAGAGGAAGCCAAAATATGGTTTTTGGAAAACGTTAATCTTGAATCAATCACTCATTTTTCAACGATTTCTGGTCAAGGAGATAATAGAATTACCAAGGCCTTATATTCTTTATTGCACACAATTTCTCATATGATGATAATTAGTGCTGGTAAGCACTCTGGCTTAAGTAGAGATTCTATTTCAGAGTTGATTTTTCCTGAAACATGTTCCATCTTTATTTATCCAACAACGAGTGAGGGTGTAACATTGGGCTCTATTTCTGGAATGTTTGAAACCGAACTTCTTATTTTCTTGGAAGACGCTCTTAAAGATAATGAAATTTGTACATTTGATCCTGTTTGTTCTACTAACCAAAATGGCGCATGTGTTGCATGTACTTATTTGAGTGAAGTGAATTGTACCCACTTCAACAAAGATTTGAGTCGCTCATATTTATATGGTGGAACGATTAAAATAAATGATGATGAGATAAAAATTAAGAAAGGATTCTGGAAATAGTTATGGCAATCATGTATCCGAAAAATATTGAATTATATAATGCCACTGCCTCAGAGAAGAAAGTTTTTAAGGCGCTTCAAAATCAATTACCAGATTCTTATACAGTCTTTTATTCGGTGCAATGGGTTGATGAAATAAATGGAGTAAAAAAGGAATCTGAATCAGATTTTTTGATTTTCAGTGAACAAGATGGCTTTTTAACGTGTGAGGTCAAAGGTGGAAGAGGTCTCAGATTTGACAATGGCAAATTCATCCTCGAAGAATCAGATGGCGATAGAGAATTAAAACGTTCTCCAATGGAACAAGCTGAAGAAAGTTCTCGATACTTTTTCAAATTGTATGGGCAAGAATACAACGACAGCTTTAATGGCGTTTATGGTTCCATCTCTATATTCCCGTTTTATCCAATTGATGATGCCGTTCTTCTAGATCACAGACCTAAGGATATTGTTTTAGATATCAATGATATGAACAACCTTGAAAAAAGAATTAAAAAAGCTTTTTTGTTTTATAAAACAAAAAGAAACTATGGTTCTTTAACAAAAAATCAACGTTTAAATTTTAAAAACATGATTAATAAAAAGATAGCCGCTAAGGCCTCTGCTGGTTCTATCATTGAGGCGAAAGAGTATGAGCTAGATATAGTTAACAGAGTGCAAGATAACTTAGTATATTTTTTAAATAACTATAAACGCACTTTTATATCTGGTGGCGCTGGTACCGGCAAAACATGGATTGCTTATAAATTTGCAAAAAGGGCATCTTTAGAAGGAAAAAATGTATTAGTGACAATGCATAGCGAACATTTGGCTTTGTTGTTTAAGAACTTGTTTGATGGCTACGAAAATGTTACATCTATGAGTTTTTCCGATTTAATAAAATGTGATGGATTAGATATCAATAGTCCATCGGATGCATTAATGGAAGCATATGATTCTGCTTCTTTTAAAAAATATGACGCGGTAATTGTTGACGAAGCACAGGACTTCGATCAGTATCAAGCAATGATAATAAGCATGCATTTAAAAGATTCTGATTCTGAAATGAGAGTATTTTATGATATGACTCAGAACATTTTTGATAAAGATTTTAAAAATGGATTTGATATTAGTGTCCCTTCTTTCACGCTGAGAGAAAATTTAAGAAACACATCGAGCATATATGAATGGGCTACAGCTGAAACCAATCTTGGTAAAGAAGTCATAACTAATCAAATTATTGGTCCGTCTCCTATTTCGTATACATTTAAAAAAGAATACGATTTAAAGAAATTTGTCGAAACTGAAATTACTAATTTGATTGATAAAGAAAATGTATCGACTGATTCTATTATTTTATTGACTGACCACGACAATTTTAACAAATACATAAATCAACCATTAGGACGTTGGATATGTTCATTAGAAAATGGTGAAGGTAAGATTAAAATATCTCTTGTTGAAGACTTTAAGGGATTGGAATCGAACGTTGTTTTTTACATACACGCTTTAGATACTCCGGAAAATTATAATTACGTAGCTTTTACAAGAGCTAAATATTACTTATACGATTTATCTTTAAAATTAAATTAATATGACCGACGATTTGATGTTAAAAATTAGAGAAGCAATAAAGGAACCAATTGTTGGTAACTATCTTTTTTCACAAGAAGAATTGGAGGAAATTTATTCTCGAGCTGGTTCTATGCTTCAGTCATTTGGCTGCAAAAACGAAGATGATTATGCGGTTGTTTTTATTGCTCTTGTTAATTTAACAAAAGAATGGAAGTCTGAAGAGGACACATTTCTCGACTTTATCTATAGAAAGTTTTCCTCTAACTATGGACTTTATCAGGTCATATATTCAAATCTAAGGACCACAATTATTTCGCTTTTTGAATCCAATAAGATTTATATGATTGAGTGGGGGAAAAGGTTTTATGCCACACTCTGTAGCCACGCTCTTGCTCCAGTTAGTTCGACAGAATCGTTTTTTGATATGTGTTGGGAAATATATTGCGACGACCTTGACCAGCAATATGAAAAAACAGATCCTGTTTATGGTTTAATTGTTGAAAGCTTAAAAAATAAATTTAGATTTGTTAAAAGCTTAGATGATGACATAAAAATTGGAAGTCACGCTTATTCTATGCGTGTAGGAATGAAAGGCCTCGCCATTCATGCGCCCGGTATTCTAGAAACGCTAATTAATGAAACAATTGGCTGTATTCATTCGTTGTTTAATAATCAACCGATAAAAAATGATAAATATTTTAAACTTTTATTAAGTGATTGGTGGAAAAGAAAGCAACTCACCTTTGGGATAGTGGCAAGGACAAGAAATCCTAGAGCAGAAAAAACTGCTACTAACTATTCACAAATAAGAGCAAGATACATTCTTATCGATGGTGCAGTCCAAGTTTTGATTCCTTCAATAAGACTTTTGGATAATTTTGATAACCGCCCATACTTAGAGATTTTTTTGGATGGTGAATTAATCCACAAAGAAGAAATGTACATACGTGGTTCCGGGATTATTATGTCCACCATGCAGCGCGAATATCCCTTAGATGGTTTAGATATACAAAACGGCGTTTTGCGTATCGTAATTACTCATTCTGGTAAAGTTATATATGATTCAAGAGAATCACTTGTTAGAGACTTCATTTTGTTTAAAAACGGAAAAGAAGTCACATCATCAGAATGTATACCTGGCCAATATGAAATTTATGTGGCAAATTTAGAAGCCCTTTTGCGCTCACCAATTGGAATGCAAAAAGTCGGATCAAATATATATTCTTTCGAAACTATCGATGGAGAAATGATACAAAGCGCAAGGAAAACCATTTTTTTCTATAGTGAACAGACGAACAGAAATTTGTATTTCTTCGTGCGAAAGAAAAACAATGTTATCTTTAAAAAAGATGACACCGAATATCAGGTTATTGACGGAGAGCTTTGTATAGACGTTTTGAGCTCAATTGAAATTGGCAATTACGGCATCAAATATGAAGACGCTTCATTTAAACTTTCAGAATTTCCTCACGAGATAATTGGTGGCAAAACAAGATATGAAATCACTAGTCTTTTAAATGCCGGAGAACCTCAAAAAATAGTTGTTTTTAAATATAGCGATAATTCGATAATTGCCTGCATTAATATAATTAAATTCAACAACATCTCTATTGTGTTTGATAAGCCATATTATTTTGGTGATGGTGATACTGGAGTTGTAACATTTAAAACCGATAAGTATTTTGGCGAAGAGGCGTTTGATATCTCTTCTGAAACAATAGCAATTCCTATAGAAGATGGAGACTTATTAATCGAAGCGCCGATCATTAAATGGAAAATAGATGATGGTGAATGGAAAAGCAAACCTTCTGAAAATGATTTATGGTATAAGAAAATATCTCCTGCATCCTTACTATATGTAAAAGTTCCAAAAGACATGGCGTTCACTGTTGCCTTAAGTAATAACAGGGAAATGAAAAAGCAAGGAACAAAGCATATATATGAATTAGGTTCATTAATTCAATCATTATCGTGGAATCCATATTTAAAAATGGATAATTTTTCAATTTTATTAAAAAGTGAAAATAGAGATTTCTTGCCGCTTTTCGATGTTGTATTTTCTGAAAAATTTATTGATAATCCAATAACTATTTTCCCAGATGACTTTAAAATATCGTGGAATCCTAAAGGATTTATTGGCGATGACGATTCTTCGTTCATAATTCGTATATTCGAAGATAATGAGATAGTAGAAGAAATAGAAACAACATTAAAACCTCGGGTGATAAATTGCGGAGATTATGAAGAAGGCAAATATGAAGCGAAAGTCTTTTTACGAGTTGGATTACATGAAGAAAAAGAACTTAGTTATACTAGCTTTATTTTTGGAAATGAAAAGAACATTAAGTTTAAGAATAAAACTTTCTTTATTAACACTGTAGTCACTATTGATAAGGCATTGTTTAGAAAACAAATCCGGCCTATCTATATTGATAATATTTATTATTTGGGTACTAAAGAAGGGTTTGACTATTATTCTGGACATTTGTTTATCATAGATAAAAATGGGCAAAAAATTTATTTAGATAAAATGAGAGATAGTAGCGGAAAGTTATCAGTTATTAATCCAATTAGAATCGAATTAAAAACGCCACATTCTTGTTATATTGGATATGGCTTAGATGTCGAAGATGAAGATTTCGAGTATGACAACGAGTTTTCAGTAGATTATTATGGCAGAACTGTTGTAGGTAACTACGTCGATGGAAAGAAAACATCGCCGATTGATTATTATATTTTTGATGTTAAAAAGAATATAAATAATTAGGCCAGTTTTATGATTAATTACAATATTTAAAAAGTACAGAAGGAAAGTCCCGCTGTACTTCTTTTTTAATTATTTAATAGTTCAAATATGTTTCTGATTAAAAGCTTTTTTCTTTCATCTAGGCGACGATATTGACCAACAATATTATCAACATCCGAAGATTCTTCTTTGAAAAAATCTGATATCGAAATTCCAAACGCTTCACAAATATCGTTTAGTGTATCGACTCTAGGACTATTTTTACCTCTAGCTATGCTAGCAATAGTTGAGCGATGTACACCTGATCGCCTACTAAGCTCATATTCAGTCCACTTATTTGCTTCCATTAAAAAATTAATTTTGGCTTTTACATCGATCATTACTTACCTCCTTGTATGTATGTATCAATACATAGCGAAGGCATATCAAGTAATTAGTCGGAAAATTAGACTAATTCGTATGAAATAATCGCGTAATAACGCTATTGCTTTTTGACTTAGAATCTAACTACAAGAACTTTTAATCTGGAAGAGAATATAAATGGCAACAGAAGAAGAAAAACAAAAGGTACGTGATAGGCAAAAAGGCTATAGAGCAGATGAAATAGTGGTTATCAAAGCCGCTGAACCTATATCTATCCGTGACACAACAACAAAATTAAGGGTTGCTGCCTATTGTCGTGTTTCAACAGATAATATAGAGCAAACTTCTTCTTTTGAATTGCAAAAGTTATATTACGAAGAGTATATCGGTAATCATGAAAATTGGGAAATGGTAGGCATCTATGCTGATGAAGGCATATCTGGTACATCATTAAAGCACCGCGATGAATTTATTCGCATGATTAATGATTGCCGCTTAGGGAAAATCGATTTAATCATTACCAAATCAGTTTCTAGATTTTCTAGAAATGTTGTTGTTTGCATTGAAACAGTTAGGGAACTTAAAAGTCTAAAACCCCCAGTAAGAGTATTTTTTGAAAGTGAAGGTATCGATACTGGTGATAATTCTTCTGACGTAATGCTTAATATCTTAGCCATTTTTGCTCAGGAAGAATCCCATACTAAAAGTGAAATAATGAACTGGTCTATTGACAATAGATTTGCTAGGGGTAATTTCTTAACACCTAGATTATTTGGCTATCGGGTCGATCCAGATAAACCAGACAGATACATAGTGGTGGAAGAAGAAGCCGAAATTGTAAGACTTGTCTATTCGATGTACATTACTGGAGCATCTCCAAGTGAGATAGCAGAAACTATGACGAAACTTGGATATGTTTCTAATATCCGAGGTGATAAGAAATGGAATGCAAATGTTGTTAATAACATTATCTCTAATGAGAGAAGATGCGGAATGATTATCGCTAGAAAAACGTATACAGTCGATTTTACAACTCATGAGAAGCGAACAAATATCAATCAAAGAAACAAATATAAGTTAGATGATCATCATGAAGGAATAGTCGCTAAAGAGCTATATGAAGAAGCTTTAAGAATCAAGCAATTAAGAAGGCAGAGATATTTTGATGTTGTTCCTCCTTTATCGGTCATAAAAAACGGTGCATTAAAAGGATTTGTACCGGTATGCATTAGATACTCTGGTTTTACATACGAAAATTATAGATTTGCTAGTGATTTTGCTTATGCAAAAGATAAAGATGGTAATGCGATTCACGATACATATAGACCTTTAGATAAAAGAGATGTCGATATTATAGATTTCACCGGCTTTGAGAAATTAGATTCACAACTCATTTCAAGAAACGGCATGCCGACTTTATGGTTTAAAGAAAAACAATTATTTTTTAGTAAGGCATGCATTGAAAAAATGAAGGAATCTGAATGTGTAGAACTTTTGTTTGAGCCGACTGAGATGCTTCTAGCAATTAGAAGCTGCGATGAAGATAATCCATATGCGATAAAGTGGGGGAAGAACAAAGATGGGAGAATGCTTCCTTTAATCAAAGCAAGTACTGGTTTTTCCTCAATCTTATATAAATGCCTTAATTGGGATGCGAAAGATAGATATAGATTAATCGGAGTAAGAAGAACAAAAGGTAAAGACTCAATAGTTCTTTTTGACTTAAACACAGCTGAGAAGATTCATCGCGAAGAAATAATCGATGATTCATCGGACGAATTAATGGTTAAAACAACAACTTATTTGGATGAATATTTAATTAACCATTTTGGTAATGACTATTATCAAGATGTCTATTCAATGAGGTTATACCTCATGGATCTACTCAAAAAGTGGAATTTGGATGCTGAGTTAATTCCTATTAGCGAACCAAAAGAATGGTTTATCAAAGCAAAGGAATTGGTCAATAAACATTTAGCTAAGCTTATGGAGGGATAATATGGCAGATGATATTAGGATTAAGTCCGGTGATGTCGAATACGATGATGATGTCGAGGAAATTGACGAATTTGAATACTCTGGTTATCAAGTTGTAAGAAGAGAATTCTATGCTCACATTCACGATCCGGCAGTTAGTTTTAGGATTGATAGCATTACGTTTAACACTGCGTGTATCAACAAGCTTGAATCATTGTATATCCAAATACTTGTGAATCCTGAAACAAAGAAAATGATTATCAAAGAATGCGATGAAGATGCCAAAGATGCAATTAAGTGGTGTCGTGTTCAAAAATCAACAGGTAAGAAAGTGCCTAGAAGGATATTGTGTAGAATGGCCGCTCTCATGTTTTATGACAAATTTAAATGGGAGCCTAAATACAAGTATAAGATTCAGGGTAATAGGGCTAAATATCAAAATACAGTAGTCATTTCCTTTGATTTGAAAAACACTGAAACTTATGCGCCTATTTCAGTGGATGAAAACGGCAACAAGAGTAAAAGTATGCCTTTTTATCCAGAAGATTGGAAAAACTCCTTTGGATTACCAGTAAATGAACATTCTGAATCTATGGTTCTTAATATGTTAGAGGGATATCAGAGGCTTGAATATTCGCAGCGTAGAAATGTGAAACTTAAAAAAGAAGGTCATGCTTCTATCTTTGATTTAAATGGAGGAGATAGAAATGGCGGGCAGTAAAAGATTAACCACATCGCTACAATACTCAAACGGGATGGTAAGAATATCTATTGAAAGTTTAAAAACATTAGGTAATCCCGAATATGTAACTATTTTAGTTAATGAAAGTAGCAATCAAATAAGTTTCCTTCCAAGTGCTAAAACAGATAAGGCGGCTTTGATGGTCAAATATGACAAACTTAGGACCAATAGAGGAATGATGATATATTCATGTAATTTAGTAAGAAAAATCTTCGATATTGAAGGCTGGGATCATGAATATAGATATAGGATACCTGGACATTATTATGAGGAAGCGAATGTCATTTATTTTGACCTTAAAAAGGCACATAAGGTAGAACATAACGAATTGCTATTTGCTAAAGGTGATTGATATGGAAGAATACGAACTTGAAAGTTTTAATGAAGAAAATGATACAGAAACTAAAACAGATGGACCTGTAAATGAAGATCCGTATTTATTTGACTTCAAAGGTATACGTGAAAAAAACGGTATGAGCATAGAAGATATTGCCGAGCTTTTAGGTATTACTCCTGGCCATGTCAAAAAAATAGAAAGAAAAGTGGTTCCTTTAACTGACGAAATAGCTAAGAAATTTAGCGAACTATATCAAATGGATATTAGACCATACAGGTTGCCTAAAATAGATACACCAGAAGTCAATTCTTTTGAACCTAAAACAATAATTCCTTCAAAAAAATTAGATCTGTTTAGTGACTCATCCGGAAAAGCGCTAAATTTGGCTCTTAAGAGAAAACACGCAAAAGCAGCTAATAAACTTATGTCACTATACCAAAAGATAGGTGATATTAGAGCCATCGTTGACTCGGTGTTTTTGGAAGGTGGTGATGATTAATGGAAAATACCAGTTTTAAACCATTCGTTATCGCTAAAGAACCTAAGGGTAAATTAAGAACTGTGGTTGTTAATGGAGAGGTTTACTATTCTCTCCTAGATATTGGACACGCTATAGGGATTGGCAATCCTCATGAAACAAAAAGATATTTGGACGATAAAGAAATATATCGAGGAAATTTAAAAACAAGTCCATCCTTTATTAGTATTAAAAATGTCCTTAGAATGTTGTTTTATGCAAAAAACAAAGTTTTGGGTGATTTTGTACCATGGCTTATCAATGTCTTGCTTCCTTATGAAGTTAGAAATGGAGCAATAATAATTAATGAAGATGAGGTGATTGTATCAAAACAAGCCACCCCAGAATATATTAATGAAGATGATGATCTAGATGATGATTCGTATCCTATATTGAATAAAGAACTAAGGAAACAAATATTTATATTTGAGAGAGAGCTTCTTAAAGTGGAACAGTTGTTTATGGATATTGGGGATTTGTTAGATTCAGCTAACGAAATAATTAATCCCGAAAGCATAAAAAAGACTTCAGTTAATCAATGAAAAGGGTGATACAAAGTTCATCATCTTTTTTGTTTCAAACTGGGTACGTGGGTTTAACCCTCGTGTCTGTCCAGTTTTTATAAGGGGTTTAAAGAGTAACCCTATATGACTCTCAACCAGGTGTCCTAGAAATAGTCAATATGTTAAAAATCTTCAAAAAAGTAAGAAAAAACACGTATTTTTATGTACGTGTCTCGACAATCGAAGATGGCGGAGGAAGAGGGATTTGAACCCTCGCTCCTGTTACAGACTACGAGCTTTCCAAGCCCGCCCCTTCAGCCTCTTGGGTATTCCTCCGTGTTTTGGCTGCGAATAGTATTATATCTA
>Ga0247611_10002476_pt1 | contig 29708 bp, 34 predicted proteins | sample 177DNAGHGhighgp2_FD_192422 | JGI IMG/M metagenome (GOLD analysis project Ga0247611, IMG submission 192422) | Sheep rumen microbial communities from Palmerston North, Manawatu-Wanganui, New Zealand - 1770 DNA GHGhigh gp2 | ecosystem: Host-associated > Mammals > Digestive system > Stomach > Rumen... | reverse complement strand
TACAGCTTCATCTAATGTCATATTACATATCTCCATTCATATATTTCATCAATTCAATAGTATCTTCAATGTTGTGAGTAATACCATTTACCATATATTGTTGATTATCTACAAATCCACCAGCTTGAATTTGAGCAAATGTTGGCTTCCAATAGGTAGGTTGAACATTTACAAATTTGTTGAACATATTAGGGTCATAATTTACATGCCATCTTTGAAGATTTACTTCAATAAGTTCTCTATCATAATCATGACTACCATAACCCTTGAAATAAATGTCACATGGGCATTGTTCAATAGCATCACGAATCTTTGTCAAGAACTTAACATAGTCTGTAATTTCAATTACTTGGTGATTGGTGTTATCCGAAAGTGTAATGTTCTTTGGAACTACATTTGTAGATTTGTGATAAGCAACAGTATGATTACTCATTTCACCACTCTTAGTTCTGTAATAATTTGGTAATACTCTTGTATTTGGAATCTTAGATACGAATGTTATGGTCTCATATTTACCATTACAGATAGTAAATGACCAAATTCTAGATTCTCTATCAAAGTGGTTACCATCTGGGAATACTTGTCTATTATAGAACTTATTTAATCCATCAGCTTCGCAATCTATTGTGTAAATGTTCTTATTTGTCATAATATAATCCTTCAATTTACGAATTGTGGTTCATTCCACATTCTATAGTATATATAATAATTATTTCTTGAAATTTGATACTTTCTGCTTACAATTTGCTTATTTCTTTCTTACATTTAGGGTTGGAAGGGTCAAATTGGGGTGATTTGTTCCACTTTATTATAGCATAGTTCAAATCGTCACATTTAGTGTATATATTATTATATTATAATATTATAGGATTCTTTAATATATTATTATTAATAGATATATACACTAATTGTGACTTTATTTACTACTCCATAGGGGTAGAAAGTAAGAATTTCGGCACATTTCGGTCAAATTGTGACGATTTACCCCAAATATTACAAATTTCTTACATAATTCTTACATTTAGACCATAAATTGGTCAAATTTACTTCTTATAATTTACTTACATTTATATTATATTTGAAGAAATTTCTGAAATAGGGGTTGACAAATAGAAATTATTTACTATATTTGTTATATGATTATGAGAAAGTGAAAGATTTCAGAATCAAATTATTATACATACATATAGATAGAAAGGGTAAGATTTCTAAATATAATTATTATAAATACAATATAACAATGGAGAAATGAATATGATTATTAAATTTGACACATTAACAAATAGAATTGTAACAGTAGATAGAATGAATCTTAGTGTTAGAGAAATGAATGATAACCACATGGTTGATGTTGGTTCTAAGATTCTTCCAATGAACATTCAAGATGTATTCAATAAAGCAACCAATATGTTGCTCAAAGATGAAGAAATGCTTGCGAACTTCAATAAGAATAACAAATCTAATTGTGCTTCTGCTGAAGAAATCAAGACTACATTATCCAATATGGCTAAGGGGGAATATGTTGATATTCACTTCTTCCCAGTAATGTATAAGGGTAACAATAAGAACAAAGAGAAAGCTTATGTAGAATATAATCTTCGTAAAGCTCTCATAGCTGTCATTGAAATGGAACAGACTCTTCAAGAATTGGTGGGCTATAACACCAATATCCAATATATGATTGAAAGTGATGATATGAAAGCTACATTAACCTATATTGGTAATCGTCTTTCCAAAGATAGTGATTTGGTAGAAGATAAAGTTGAAGAAATCATTAATACTATTGATATGAACTTCTTATTGACCTATGCCGAAGATAATAAAGACTATATCGCCAATGTTAAATATTTCATTGGTATGGATAGATTCTTAATGGATAGAGTTGGCTTTGAGACATATAATCGTAATGAATATGTTCAAGTCTATATCTATGGGGGTGAAAGAACTGACTCTTGGACTAGTGTTAAAGATAAGAATGATAACTTGAACTTATTCGTTACTCCAGAAATCAAGAAATGCTTAAAGAGAATACAATCTTTGGAAAGTGGTAGATACTTACACAAGTTCTTGGAAGATGTTATTGGTAATTATTACGATTTGAGCAACAAATCTACAAATTGGAATAGAATTAAGACCTATATGAATAGAATTAACGATACTCTCCCATCATATTATGATTTGGAAAGTTGTAAGACTTTAGTTAAGAACTATTTCAATGGCTTGTTCAGTCTTTGCTATACCCAACCATCTATTGAAGAATCCGTAGAACCAACTGTAGAACAAGTTGAAGAAATTATTCCAGTTATTCCAGTTAATAATGAAGAAATTCCAACAGAAATCAAAGAAGAAGAAATTATAAATAATAATGATGGAATAAATGGAATGAATCTACTTTCTGACCTTGAAGGATTAGAAGAAGGTTCTGACGAATGGTGGAAAGCTTTAAGTAAATAAGGAGTAATGAATATGCCAATAATAGTAAAGAATTTATTTAATGTGGGTATAGCTAGTAAGAAGAAAGAACCAACTTGGTTGACCAAGATACACAATTCAGTAATGAACTTAGAAAGATGGATTAACAATCTAAAGCAAGATAAAGAACAATATGACTTAATTACTGAATTTATTAATGCTGGAAGACTTGAACAAGAACCTAAAGCATTACAACAACAAATCTTATCACAATATGATAAATACAAGACACATGACTATGATAAAGAAATAAATCATTTAGAAGAAGACTTAAATATGTGGAGAAAGAAATATAAAGAAGCACTAGTTAGATATAAGATTTGGGAACTTGATAAAGATTTCAAATAATTTAAGGGGGGTGCCCCATATAAATAATAATATAATAATCATATCTCCATAAAGAAAGACCATAGACTTACCATCTATGGTCTTATTATTTAACAAGGAGATTTATTTGAATATATCATATTTATATCTCTAAATGAACGTATGGGCTAATACCATAATCATCATTATTCTTACCATAATGTAAGCCCGCTAGATGTTCAACAGCCCATTTGGCAACAGATGCTTTAGATTTAGAAATACCAGCTTTCAATAAGCCTTGATAGAATATTTCATCAGCTAGTTCTTTAGATACAAGTTCACTACCATACATTCCATCGTGGCAAATACCAGCTATATTATAGAGAACATTGTCTTTATCCCAAGCTGGTAGATACCATTGAAATATCTTAGGAACACTTAGACCATCGGTCATAGCTCCCTTATCAACTACAATTCTAAATCTACCATAGTTATAAGTGAACTCAATAAAGACTGGATTATTCAATACAAATAGTCCATTTACTTTATTTACTGATATTGAATCACTCCAATTAACTATCTTTACACAATTACAATTTGACATATTTCATTCTCTCTTATAACTTGTAATAATCTATTTAATGCTTTCTTACTATTGTATAGCTTATAATTATAGTCAATCATATCACCAACAAGAATACACCCATTACTATCTTTAAGGGTATTGCCGTGCGTGTATTCTAAAGCCCCTAGAAGCCTTTATTTCTTCATTGTATATGTGGGGTAGGGTTGTCTTAAATTTCGGGCTATAATCAAGTTCTAGCGTATATACAGCCGTATTTAAGATGTGTGGGTCAAGTGTGTAACATATTAGTTCTTCACCATAATATAACTGACCAAAGTTATCATTTCTTATTAGGAGTAGATGATTTGTCATAATTAACCTCACTAATTGTATGAACTTCTCTATCCGTTAATTCGGCTCTCTTACCATCATTCCATCTATCAACTGTACCAACTAGATAACCAGTTATTCTTCTTAATCTTTCAAATTTAACACCTTCACCTATACATTCTTCTAGGTTAGGACATTCTTTACTACATTTATCACAAGAATCCATTATTTGCCACTCCAATCACTATTGTTAAATAATATACAACCAATAATTAGAATGGCAAGTATGAATAATAATGTTATCATTTCTTTAATATTCTCATTATTCTAGAATAGTCTTCGGGTTCATTATAATATGGAACATCATATAAAGAACCTTCTGAATCTATTAAAGAATTGAAATAACCTTTCTGTATATTACGTTCTTTCTCAGCAAGAGTCTTAGCTATTCTTGGGTCAAGTGTATAAGGTCTATCTTTCAAATGCTTACCAACAGCTGGCTTATAGAAAGTATCATCTACATTATTCACCATTGGATAAAGATTTGGTTGTGGATTATATTGAGCACCATTTACTCTAATTGGTGAACTTCCAGCGAACCTATCTTCAATGGCTTCTTCACCAACTATTCTATATGGAACACCATCATTTGATTTAATGAAATAATCCCCATTATCATTAACAAAGTAATTATAATCCTTACCAGCACTTTGTTCAAATTTATTTAATACATTAGATTTCTGACTTAAATTATTAATCTTATTATCTAATTTATTTAATTTCTTGACTTGCTGTTCAGCTGAATTCATAGCTTTATCATAAGCTTGCATTTCTTTAAGTATTTCTTCCATTTGTTCTCGTTCAGCTTTAGCTGCTTCTAATCTAGCTTCAAAGTTAGTCATTTCAGGTGATTTAACTGTATTAATACGAACAGCATTTATCTTATTATTATCACCGAACACATATTTAATTACATCATCTACTTTATTATCAAATTTAGTTAATAATTTCCTACCTATTGGTGAAGCAAGAAATGCAGCTTCAATAGCATAATCTGTTGGATTAGTATTACCTTCTTTATAAAGTCTATAGAATGGAACTATATCTTTCTCTAAATCTTCTAAAGCATCATAGAACCCATAATCAGGGTCATCACTCATTAATCCATAATAAGATTTAGCACCAGGAATATAAGTCTTCTGTAAGTCAATAGCATCATTTACAAAGTCTTCATATCCATAAGGCTTGAAATTGCTTAATTGTGGTTCATCACCCATAGAACTAGATTTGGTGGAACTAGAACTATAATATTCATCATTTATATTAGCCATTATTTACTCCTTTATTTAATTGCTTTAACATAATTTCATTCTGTCTTTCCAATGCTTTAGCAAGATGTTCAACTTGAACATTTAATTTAACTAGTTCAGTATTAACAATAGTTAATTGCTTATCAATGGAATCTAATTTATCACGATGTAGTTCTACTATACCAGCAAGTTCAGCTAATTTGAAATCGTGAGTTAATAACTTATCGTGTATTTCTTGACTGTCACTATCTCTAACACTCTTTGTATTATCTCTATCTTTCTCTAATTTATTAAATTTAAAGTAAAGATAGGCTATACCTATAATCACAATGACTATAGGTAAAGCCGAAGGTGATAATGATGATATTATAGTTGAAATAATTTGTTCCATTATAACCTCCTACTGAACATAAGATTCAGTTCCTCTAAAGACAAAGGATAATGATTGTCCAGTAGTAAGAGCTATCAAATTATCATTATCATCATCATGGAAGCTCATGTGAATGTAGTCAAGAACATCTGTAGTTAGATTCTCACCTAACCAGTCAATAGGAATTATAGAAGAACTATTCTTTACTATACCATTCTCAACATTACAACGAAGTCTCATCTTGAATGGAGCTGATGCCCAATTATTTGCTCCAATCCATATTGCAAGTATAACTTTGTCTTTATTATAATTAGCTAATTGAATTGTATTCATCGGAATAGTTACAAATGTATGATATTCATGTTCATTATAGAATATGAAATCATCCAAGCTGATTTGTGAGATACTCTCTGTTGTTGTGTCATGAGTCATTGCTAGAACAATATTGTTAGTTATTCTATTATAGTTAGTAACTCCAATGTTCTTTCTCATTCTAGCTTTCTCTTCATCAGTAAATCCACCATTATTAGGATTTGATTGGTCTACATTAGAACATAGCTTGTTCATCTTACTCATATTATATTCTCCTTAGATTACATAATGGTTATTGTTGTTATCATATAACTTGTTATATTGACCAGCAATATGTGAATATCTACTAACATTCTGTGACCAATCAATATACCAACCATTGTTAGAAGCATCAAATACATCAGTTGGGTCAGTCCAACTCCAAATCCAATCAGAACTTGAAGACCAAGACGAACACAAGAATCTGTATGTAACTCCAGCTGTCAATGTAATCGGTGTAGTGAAAGTAATTCTATGAGCATAAGCTGTATAACTTTCATTGTGATATACTTCACCAAGGTCAACGACTGAATTAGATACACCAGATAGGTTAGTAGAATAGTCACTATTGAATACACAATTAGCAGCTTCCCAACCACCAACAGTAGATTTACTATCAATCCATTCAAATGATGTTATTGTAACATTGGTCAATGAAGTTACATCTCTGAATGCAGAGTTAGCAGTAGATGAACTAAAGTTAGGCATATCAGAAGCAAGAATACCTCCATGTGGAATCTTGTTATCTCCAAGTGTATTGAATGGCACAGTAGGAATTACTGGTTCATTGAACTCACCATTACGAATTTGCATATAGAATCTTGGAGTAGACCATCTTTCATTATATCCACCAACCCAAGGACCGATGTAATACTGATAGTATGGGTCTTGACCAGGAATTTGAATAACTTGATAATGGTTCAAGGTAGTTGTTGGGTCATCAAGGTCAAGTTCTTGTCCATCCCAAGTAATGTTCTCTGTGGCACATGTCAATCTTGGTTCAGCTGGGATAGAAGCATTACCATAGCCAGGACAGCCACCAAGATAAAGACCATTTGCGAAAGCTGTAGATGGTAAATAAAGTGAAGCATAATAGACTTTATCACTTCTCAATTCAGTAATAGACGGATTTCTATTCTTCAATGGAAATTCGTTCATACCCTTTAGAACTGTAACTGGACCAGTATCACCAACATAGGTTGAACTACCATGTTCTTCATCTTCAGCAGCATAAGTATATTCATAAAGAGCAAGCATAATCTTATGAGCAAAGTTCTGCTGTGCATAGATACCAAGCAATGTTGGTGTCTCAGCATCATCTTCAGTAGTTCTCAATTCATGGTTGATAGGAATAGTGAATGACTGATAGAGCATACAAGCACCATTATGAGTTATCCAGTTATTTCCATCAGCAAAGTCATAGACTTGTGAAATATTAGGCATGTCAAAGTTGGTAGTGATTTGTGTATCAAGGTCTTGCTTCAACTTCTCAACTGTCTCAACAACATCACCAACTTCACTATCCATAGAAATAGTAGTCTCTGTTCCAACTTTAGTGAAAGAAATACCATTACCAGCTTTGATAGTTGGTAATTTGAAATTGAAGCCATCTGTACGAACAATAGAACCATTTGAAGTGATAGCATTGACTGTCTGAATAGTATTACCAAAGTCTAAATTTACATTGACTTTATCAGCATTCTGAATTTGTATATTTGTAGAGATAACATCATTTGTAATATCAATACCAGCACCAGCTGTATATGTAGTTCCTTGATTTACTACAGACAATGGACTATCTTCAGTTCCATCACCACTCAATGTAGAGTCATGATATACTTTATCAAGACCTGAACCATTGCCATTTACAGAACCTTTGATTTCGTGATAACCAAAGTAATTTATTTCAGCTAATAGAACTGTATCAATAGATGGAACGGATTGACTACCATTAGTATTCAATAGAGCCGCTTCAAAGAATACATCAAAGTCTGTATCCCCCCAATAGTTAGCAACATTTAGTATCTTGCTTGTGTCATGATTCTGTCTCAATGATTCTTGAGCAAAGTTATATTGATATGGTTCTGTAGTATAAAGCGATGGGTCATAAGTCCAAGCACCAAGGTCTACATAATTTATTGCTGTTGAATCATTCTTACCAACGAACTTAGCACGGAATCCAACCTGAATAATTTGATTAGGAACAGTCTTTGTATTGTTGTAATTATGGAAAGTTACTGTAAAGTGAGCCTTTGCGTCATAGATACCACGCTTGATGTCAGGTGTCCAAGGGTGACCAGTAGAACCAGCACCAACTGTAGGACGATTGATTTGTGTCCAAGCTGATGAGCTTACTTGTGTCCAAGCATTATTGCCAGTCCAATAATGCCAAGTCGGTTCTTGATTATTAACATCAATACTAAATGTCTTTGTATTAGTCTGTACATCTGTAGAAGATTGAATATTAATAGAACTATTTGGTGATGTAATTTCTACATTAGGAACTTGTGGGGGTAAATCAATGTCATCATATGTTACTGTTATAACACCATTTGCGTCTTGGGAAATGTTCGTTACAGTCTTTGTTGGTGAACCATTATAAGTCTTTGAACTCTGCTTGTCTTTCTTATTAGATAAATCTTCTTGTATATCTTCTATATCAACTTTAATATCAGATATATCTTGTTCATTCTGTTCAACTCTATCAACAGTATCTTTAATAGATAAATTCCAATTCGTACCACCATCTGAACTAACATTAACTGTATTATCTGGTGAATCAATATTTACAATATCACCAATATATGTTCCCTCACCCGTTGCTGGAATAACATTATAACGGCTCATAACTAATGAACCAAATTTGTTATACACATAAATGTCATAAGAATGTACTGGTGAAGCCAATACAACATTAGAACCAAGAGAATCTAACTGAATCTTAAATGGATGGAGTGTACCATCAAAGTCACTGGCACAATAATACTTATTTCGTGTGCCATGAATATAGACTTCCATCCAACCACCAGTAAGTGGTCTACCCTCTGTATTCTCTATTTGAAATGTTGGACCGAGTAAATAAGCCCAACGAACAATATCTTCATCATTAATCATAAATTCTCTATCTCCTAGACGTAGCTGTATGATTTATTATAAATATGTTATGAAGTATAATTATTATTATACAATGAAATAATTAGAAATAATTTGCTATATTTAAGAGGTCAATATGAGTTACAAATTGAAATTGTGGAAGAATCCAAATAGAAAGCGTCTTACTAATATTTCTTATTCAGACCCTAATTACACTAAATACTATGACTTAGATGTTGATGACTTTACCAATATTGTAGTTAAATTAGGTAATAAGCAAAGATTAACGCAAGATGAAGATTTAAGATATACAGACTATCTCTATACTATTATGAATATAGTATTTGAGAATCCTAAATTTAAGAAGAAATCAGTTACCGAGAAAGAAGAACTTCAAGAACAAGCTATATTTGAACTACTTGGAGCATTACCAAGCTTTGACCCAAATAAGGGTAGTTCTTTGTATAGTTACGCATATAGATGTTGTTATACTTCATTCTGTCATTATTATACAAATAAGATTAAAGATTATAGTAAGAGACAAGCTATTGAAGAACATTGTCAAGCTGAATTAGCTGAATATCTTGAATTTATCGGTAATGGTAAAGTAAATACTAACAATTATAATGTAGAGGAAGAATAATGAAAGATATTAAAGTTAATTGTATTCCAGGTGATTTAGGTGGTTGTGGTTATTATAGATTAATATACCCCGCCCAAATGTTATATAATCGTTATAAAGTAACAATAAGTCCGCCAGCTACATTTAATTATTATCAACAAGATTACATTTATACCCAAAGAATTTGTTATAGTGATACATTCAAATCACTATTACGAATGAAAGATAAAGGTGTTAAATTTATTATTGACTATGATGATTGTATTTGGAAAGAAGTTCCTTCATATAATAGATGTAATGTTCATTGGAAAGATAACTATAAAGGAATGAAAGAATACTTGGCATTATTAGCTGATAAAGTTACTTGTACAAATGAATTTATTAAAGAATCATTAACCGAATTTATTGACCCAAATAAGATTGTAATAATTCCTAATGCTTTGGATTATACAAGATGGAGATTTGATTACTATGAACCAAATGATAAATTAAATTTCTTATATGCAGGTAGTAATACTCATTGGAATGTAAATGATACTGGTGATTTCCATAAGGGATTGATTAACTATTTGAAAGATAAAGAAGTTAATATAATGGGAACTAATCCAACATTCTTAAATGTAAATAGTAATACACCTTGGGTTGATATTAATAGTTATCCAATAATCTTTGCCAATAGAGCATTACAGAATAGATTTGTATTAGCTCCATTACAAGATAACTATTTCAACAAATGTAAGAGTGATTTGAAATACTTGGAATGTTGTGCTGTTGGTAGAGTAGCATTGGTATCTACATTCCCTGATAGTCCATATAACTTATCTCACCCATTACAAAGAATACCAAATAATTGTAGTGAATCAACTATCAAAGATATAGTTAAGAATGCAAATAAGCACTATGATGAAATTCTTAAATATCAATATAGTATTATAAATAATAGGTGGTTAAAGATAGATTCTTATGAACCACTATTCAATTAAATTATCTCCTATAAAGAAAGGACTGGGAATTGTTCCCAGTCCTTATTTAATTTATGTTATGTTAAATTACATAGTGACAAGATTTGCGTTGCCATCCTTGACACAGATGTAGGCGACAGCTCTTGGTTCAACAATACCAGCAAGAGAGGCAACAGCCCAACGAGTCTTGTTAGAACCAGTGATTACATCAACAGCTCTACCTTCGTGAACGATAACACCTTCTACTGGTTCGGAAGTAGATTCGGCATTAGACCAATCCAACTTCTTGAGAGTATCAAATTCCATAGCACCATCAAGACGAACGATACCAGTGAAATACTGACCTTCTTCAATAGTATTAACCAACTTGTCATTAGCCTTTGGTTGTACAGTAGCTTCCTTAGTTCCATTACCAGTAAAGTCTACGTGACGAACTTTAACTACACCACTTGTAGCATCTTCAATAGCGATGAAAGCTTTCAAGCTAGAAGTCTTGTCACCAACGAGGTCACAAGCATATACACCCTTGACGAACAATGGAGTACCAGCTGGAATAACTTCGGTAACACCACTAAGGGTCAATGTATCTTCTTCATCACCAGTAGCATAAGAAGCAACTGTAGCAGAAGAAAGTTCATTTGCCAAGTCTTCAGAAATTTCAATAGTTGGCATGAACTGTGATTCACGGAATTCAGCACCAAATGCGGAACCAAGCAATCCAGTCTTGTAAAGTGGTTCAGCATCAACTGGGGTAAAGCCCTTTCCACCAGCAGCCATAATTGAATCAATCATTGGGTCTACGAAAGCATATCTATCTTCACTAGAGATAGAACCCAAGAATCTAGAAGCCTTAGAAATTGGTAACCAACCCTTACCAACGAAAGCAACATTCTGACGTCCAAGGTCATCGGCAACGGTATCTTTAACAACACCATTAATCAACTTCTTACCATTAGGAATAGCAATTTCTTTCTCCCATTCAACATCGGTAACCTTATCCAAGAGGTTAGTGTCAATGACGATATTACCAAGCTTAATATCTTTAGTAACTTTACGTTCTTCAAGATTGCTTACATGACCGGACATATCCATACCGGTAGCATATTCACCAGCATCACGAATGACGAATTCATAAGAGGTACCATTACGCTTACCTTCAAGCTGGTCACTAAAGTAAGACTTAGAACCAACAGTAAGATACTGAGCAGCTTCAGCAGCACGAAGAGCTACGAGGTCAACTTTCTTATTTGTAATAAATTTATTTGCCATGATTTATTTCTCCAATTTAAATTATTATGATTTATCCTTTAGGATGTTCACGCAAGTGATTGTTCCAATAATTTCTATCGTGTACCGAACTTTCACTTACATTGTTATTTGTAATTTGCTTACCAATTACTGGAATAGCAGTCTTTGATTTAGGTCCAACAGATTTACTCTGATTATTCTTTGAAGCATAGTATTCATCAAGAATTTCTTCAACAACTTTAGCTGTATTTCTTTCAAGAATATTAGGATTAGTAATAACAGCGTGTGAATACTTATTAGGTCTAAAGATTTGTGGCAACCATTTATTGTGGTTAGTCATCAATTCTCTCATAACTATTGGGTAATCATCTACTGTATCAAGATATTTAAAGATAGCATTATTCTTATCATAAGAATGAATTACATCTGCGAAGACTTTACCATTGTTCTGAATAAGTCTATTGTAATCTTCCAATTCTTGACCTTGAAAGCATCTTTCGGTGGCAATTCTATCTTGTTCAAGTTCTACATTTAATTGTTCTTGCTGTAGTCTTTGAACTTCATTCTGCATATCTCTTTCTTGGAGCTTCCAATTAGTATATGCGTCATAGTTAGTATTACCATCTTTATCTTTAAAGTCTTTAGATTCAAGACCTTTATATTTCTCTAAAGCTTCTGTTAATTCTTTAACTTGCTTCTTATATTCTTTCAACTGTTGTGATGTTCTAATGAAAGCATAATCACGCTTATCTTTGTGTGTTAGATTCTTGCGATTATTCTTATTAGGTTCATCATCTTTCACAATCTTATCTTCGGATTCAGATGGCTCACCACTTCCATTTGATTCTTCTGTATTAGATTGGTTGTCATTAGTAGACTGTATTTCAGTCTTTGTAGCATTGTCTGGAGAAGCGACATTATCATCTTCGGATTTAGATTCAACCTCATTTGATTCTACTGGTGTTGTATCTTCATTTGATGTTGTATCAGCTACTTGTGCTGTATCATCAGCTTGATTTGATTTGAGCTTATTTAAATACTCAAATGCTTGTTCTGAACTCATTGACATAAAGGTTGTTCATCCCTTAATCGGTGTTGGTAAATTGTAATGGTCACCGTTACCATATTACACTATAATAATTAGTAAAGTCTTTCAGCAATAGTAAATAAAGTCACAATTAGTGTATATATTATTATATTAATATATTATTATATTCTATTATATTATATAATATAGATATATACACTAAATGTGACGAAATTAACTATGTGTTATAATGATAAATGAAATACTTTGTTAGAAATTCGTCACAATTTGATTGAAATGTGACGATTTAGAATCCACCACCAGTATATGGCTTCTTGTTGTTCAAGAATGTACCTAACGAACCACTATTCAAGAATCTTGCTAGTCCGTCTGGAGTTACATTAGGATATGTGTATATCTTTCCACCCAAATCTACATTCATAGTATTTGTATTTGGGTCATAGTCAACATTTCCTACCCAACTAGATGATTGTCCAATAGGTCTACGAGGAACTTGGTCATTCCAATATTTGGCAAATTCTGCTTCTCTTATTTGAGCTTCAGCATTTAATGCTCTTATAGCCATATCTCTTTGTGGACCAGGTGGCATAGCCATAACTACACTATAATTTGGTAATGTAGTTATGTCTAGCAATCTCTTGTGTTCATCATCAGTCTGTCTATATGTAGCATTTCTATCACCCGATTTAAGGGCATTTCCAGTTCCACTCTTAGCTGTCAATACATTAAATAACATTTAGACATCTCCCTTTAGCGTATCTGTTACACCCTGAATATAGGCATCATTTGCTTGTTCTTGACGATTCATTGACGATTCTGCTTCTTTAATAGCTAGTTCTTGTTGCTTAATCATAGCTTCATTGTCAATCTTTACTCCATTCTGTTGTAACTTAGCCATTTCAATATTCATCTTGTCTTGTTCAGTTACTTGGAATTTAGCAAAGTCAAGTTCTCTTTGTTCACGATTATTCATCAATGATAATTGTGTAGCATTTAACTGATACTTCAATTCTTCATTCTCTGCTTTCATCTTATCAAGTTCACTCATAGTATCTTCCATAGCAGCTTTCATTTGATTTAATTCATGAATAGCGGCTGGGTCTTGATTATCACTAATGAACTTAACATCTTGTGGTAAATTAGCCACAATATTTCTTGACAATTCATCACCCAAGTCATTCTTCAATGTATCAGCAAAGTATTTGGCAATAATTGGCTTCATAGTATCGGGCATAATAGTTCCCAATGCAGTCAATTCTTGTCTTTGCTTCATTTGACGAGTAATAACACTTGGACCGTTCTCTAAAGTAAATCTTACATCTTCACCACCATTTATCATTTCAATAATGATTCTACCAATAGTACGAATGGCTTTATAAGCATTATTATAATAGTTAGCTGTATTACTTTCTTTAGATACTTCTTGTCTAAGAATTTCGGTAGCTGTTCTTTCTCTTTGGTCTACAATACCAGTCAATGGAATACCCAATGTATCTTCCATCAATGTTCTACAAGTAGAAATAGTATTCTGTAAGTCACCAGTCTGGAATGATTCAGTCAATGGAACTGGTTGATGTTCACCCTTCCAAATAACAGCTGCCGTATCATCTTGGTTACAAGCTGCTAATGATTCAGGAATTAAAGCATCTTCGTGAACCATATAATTAGCTTTAGCACTTCTACCAACTCTCTCAATGAGTGAAGAATAAGCTATATTTGTACCAAGTTCAAGAGATAAAGTCTGTTGAATAATACCATTATAATTGATGTTATTATTCTCATAGATTTCATTACCAGATAAGCGAATAATTGGAATATACTTAATTGGCAAATTTATATCTTGAACTACTTTATTACCAACAATCTTATAGAAATTAACTGAACCATCATCATTCTTTGAGTAATAAGATATAACAGCTACACAATCTTGTGGAATGTGCCATTGATTAGATTTAGGGAATGAAATAATACAAGGTGTCTTTGGATAAGTCATTGGAACTATATCTTCACCATAAAGTCTCTTAGCTTTCTTAACTGGAAGGTAGTTAATAACTGCACCTTCTTCGGCATCACTACAATCCACATTATTACAAGATGGGTCAATAGCAATACTATCAAGATGACTAGCACTTTCTAATACAATCTTAGCTTCACTTGTAAATTCATCTTCAACCGTAGTTACAACAATATAACCATAACCAGTTAATACGGCTTTACGAAAGGCGTCAATAATAGCCGATTTAGAATCAGTATCATTCTCAACTTGGTCAATCATTTCTTGTAAGTCTGACATATTATCATTTGTTAATTCTATATGCCAAGGTGAATTACTAATAGGTGAACTAATAGCATTAACCATTGGATTCCAATTATTCAATGATAAGTTAATACGATTCTTTCTTTGATAAGTTGCTTTATAATCTTCATCCCAGAAATCACCAGAATATCTACGCATATCATCAATAGCTCTTAGTATTGTAGTAGAGTATCTAGCTGAACTCTTTGTTAAGAAGTTGTTACAATTATCAATTATTTCTTTATAATCTTCATTCATTTAACGTTCTCCATAGAAATAATTAGAATTAGTCTAAGGTCTCTATTTCTATTACGAAATACCAATTATCTGCACCTGTTGGTGGAACTACAGAACTATCATAAGGAACATAAGCAGGTTCATTATAGGAATATGGAATGTATTGTGAACTAACCATAATCTTATCTGCAAATTCTGTTAACTTGTGTGTAGCTCCAACTACATTAGAAGCTAATGTAGAATCAGAATACGTATAAGTTAAAGTAGGATTATAACCAGTAGAATCATTATACCAATTTATTCCATCAGGTAATTCTGCGTGTCTAAATGGAACCTTAATAGTAAGATTTATCTTCTTTGTTGTATTACCAATACTAAAGAACTTACAATCAGGTTGCCAATTTGGTGGAATACAAATACCATAACTCCATCTTGCTCTATTACTACCATCAGTAATTGGGAAAGCATAATTACCAGTAATCAAGTGTGGAACATTATATAATTCAGGTCTTGAAATATATGTTGCGTTCCATACATTTCTGTCTATAACAAAGCATCCATATTGATTAAATAAAGATTTAACATTCTTTGGTAAGAATGTACCCTTATTATTTGAATACGTATAACTATGTGAAGAATCACTATTATTGATATTTGTCATATCAAATACAATAGGATTAGCTTTCGTAGCATTGTTATTAGTCCAAGCACCAGTAATAATTGTATTAGCTGTATCAGAAGAAATATGTTGCTGAATATCATTCCAAATACAATTATCAATATAAGTTATAATACTAGTTCCATTATTGGTTGAGTAAATATCTTTATTAATTTGAGAATCTTTATACAAGATATTTGGTGAAGATACTTCTTGATTAATAATAGAACTATAAGCACTAAATGTAGAACAAATCAAGCGTCTATTAGATACATCACCAAATAATGTACTATCCTTGATAGATACTGTATTATAGTTATTCTTTAATGTAATGGTAGAAGAATTTGCATTAATTGTAGCATTTGGTAAATCTTCATCAATTATTACATTACTATCTCTTATTACTATTGTGTAGTTGTAATTTGATAAATTAAATGTAAGCTTTACATTACTGTTCTCAAATACATAGGTATTATTACCACTTCCATTCAATTTGATATTACCAGATACATTCTTAAATGTATATGTGTAATTACCCATACCATCACCAAATTCATGACCAGTAGTGCTTGTACCAATAAAGTTACTATATGTTCTATCAGAATCATACTGTCCATAAATAGCGAAATCTGTTGGGATATTTACATTCTTAAAGTCAATATTTGGTTCACTGTATTGACTAATATAAATTGTATTCCATAGATTTACTTTATGAATGAAATCATCAATATCAAAGATACAATTCACAACTGAACCAACAATAGGACTACCATTGAAGATATATTCATTCAACTTACAATTTGTGAAATTACAAGAATTACCAATAGTTCCTTTCATATTGAGTTGACTGGTTGTAAATGTAGAATTATTGATTAGACCACTACCATATACATTGCATTGAGTAAATGAATAATTTGATATATTCTGTTCTACATCAACATTCCAACCTTGTAATGAAGTTATATTTGTAGAATGTGTATTATCATCAATAACATAAGTTGCTTCTTCATATAACTTTGATTTAGATAATACTTTAATATTCCAAGAAGACTTAGCATAGTTAGAATATAAAGTAGTATTGCCATTCAAGAAATATGGGTCATTATTGAAAGCATTAGATTGGGAACTATGAATAGTTAAATCACTATCAATAAATTCTACACCCTTTGACAAATCAATTTGCTGAATTGGATTGAGTGTAATATTTGTTAATTTGTAATACTTATATGTCTGTACATCTGTATATGTATCAAAGAACAATCTAAGACCGTGATTATTAGCATATACAAGTGCATATTGAATAGCTAATGTCTGGTCTAGCATATTCTGTGAGTTAGAAGGGAATACACCATAATGACGAACATCTAAATGTTCGGTTGGAGTAACCATAATCCATCTGCCCTTAATTAAGTCAGTAGCAATTATAGCACCACCATCATCAGGCTCAATAGATTCACTATTCCAAATGTAGTTAATTGGTTCTTTATCACCAGCTTCATTATAACCCATAAGAGTTATAATCTTATAACCATTAACCGAAGGAACATTTGCTACATTTATATTTCTTAAATCTTCTATTGTATTAACGGCATAGGTAGATTTAGATTCATTCTCTATGTCAATGAATAATTCAGATTTAGAAGTATATTGTAAATCCCATTTAGAATTATCTGATGGGTCAATGTCTTGTTCAGTATACCATAGACCATTACCAATGTATTTGTAGTAATAAGCAATAACATCTTCATCAATGAAGACTTGATGTTGTGTTCTACCATATACATCAGTTAATTGTGGATTATTCAATGGAGTTCCATCTTTATCATAAATTGGAGCTACAGTATTACCCAAATTAACCATGAACTGAACACAACCGTGTAGTGGCTTATTATCATTATCTGTATATTTGTTCCAATTATCCCATGAACGCATTATTATTCTCCGTATACTGTTGCTAGATAAATTTGTTCTTCTGTTAAATTATTAGGTAATCCAGTAACATACTTAGCCCATTCAGTAGAGTTAACTATGTTCTTTGCCATAGCTTTCTTATCATCTTCTGAAATGTACATACCATATCTACCACCCAAAGCTGTAGCACCAGTCTTAACTTTATTTCTCAATAAATTATAAGTCTTTGGTTCAGCCCAAGCATTAACTAACAATTCACCATTAGGAACTTCATTCTTTACTCTAACAGCACGTTCAAATCTTGCTTGATTCGTTGGTGATGGTGGATAGTCTGGTCCTTTATTATACTCATTCATAAATTTAGCGGCTCTATCAAATTCTTCTTGAGTATAAATTTCACCGTCTCTAACATTTCTCCAAAGCTTAGAACCTTTACCATAGATTTCATCAGCATTCTTTGCTACTGGACTAAATTCTTCAAATAGGTCATCACCAATCTTCATTAATTTAGTATCACCAGTAGCCGTACCAACTTCTTTGAGTATTGAACCTTTGAGTGCTTGTGTACCGGCTTTGTTGGCTTCTTGTAATGCTTTATATCTTTCCATCTTAATAGCATCTTCTGCCACTTTATTTCTAAGAATTTCACTTGGAGATTGTTCACCAAGACCTTCAATAGCATTAGCAAATTTACGAATTGGACCAGTCTTACTAGCTGCACCAGCAATACTCTTTATAGCATCACCAACACCATGAGTAACCATTGGTAATCCTAATGAACCAACAGTACCAGCTAAAGCGGCTTGACCAAGACTAAATTCATCTTGTGTATCATCATAAATTCCCTTAGCTTGTCTACCAACATTTGTAGTTGTAGCTACTACTGGACTAGATGTAAGTATTCTTGCTGCTTTAGTTGGATTAAGACCTTTCTCAGTAAGCAACATATTTAATACTTTACTACCACCAGTTCTTGCTGGGTTGTATTTGAGTGGGGATGCTATTGTAGCCAAATCAACAGCATCTAACCCTAAGTCAAATGCTATATCGCCCATATCAACTTCTTTACCCATAGAAGCTTTGTTAAATGAATTTGGAAATGCCAAAGGAAATGGTCCAGGGATTCTAATATCACCTATTGCTGGTACATTATCAGCTTTATATAATGTATAGTTATCTTCCCATTGTCTTTCTTGTTCTTTCTTTGTAGAAAGTTCTCTTACTTTATCCAAATACTCACCAATAGTAAGACCATACTTATCAGCATTATTCTTTAAGTAAGCATAAGACTTATTCATCCAAGACTTTGGACCGTCCATCTTATAGAAATCATCAGATTCAGTAAATCCATAGTCTTTCTCAACAACTTTAGGATTCTCTGTTACATCAAGAAATGCTGGTTGAGAAGCAATTTCGGGAACTCTTGATAAAGATTCTTTATTAAGTGCTAACCATTCTCTAACTTTAGTTGCGTCAGTACCCTTTAAATCATCCCACAAATCAGCAATTTGAGATTTGTTAAGATTTACACCTTCTGCGTTAGCGGCATTCTTGTAAGCATCGTGTAACAAATTCAAATATTGTTCTTTAACATTTGCTTTATTTGCTTTATCAGCCATATTGTTCTCCTAAATTACAATACAAGTCCTGCGTCTTGTAATGCTTTATATTCCTTTGGGTGTTCTTTCTGCCAATCTTCTTGAATAACTTGTCTCAATGAATTATATTCTTTAAGCCATTTCTGTAATTTAGCTTGCCATTCCCTATTATTTACATCTTTAGGCTTAATATCTTTGAGTCTATTATAGTTATCTCTTAACTTCTCATCAGTCTTAAATGCTGGATTTGCTTCAATTTCTCTAAGTGTGGCATCTTTCTGTGCTTGTGTATCAAATGATTTAATAGAACTATAATCAACATTCTTAACAGCTGTTGTCTCACCATCAATTTCTTTGTTCAATAAATCTTCATCAAGTTCATATAATTCATTACCAGTCTTACTAGCATAGTAATTTAAGTTATTAATAGCTGATTTATAATCATTAATCAACTTAGCTCTAACATTCTTATCCTTACTATTGTCATTTCTCAATAATTGATAAGCTGTGTCGGCGGCTACTTTAGCATTATTAAAGTCTTTGATACGAGCTTCTTTATCAAATCCACTCTGTTGTTCCATTTGAGCTTTAGCAAGTTCTTTAGCGTGTGCTTGGTCAATCAATTTATTATACCAAGCCCTTTCTGCGTCTTGATACTTGTTCAATAATGTAGCGTCATTATTAGCAATATAAGAACCCCAACCAACTTGTGTCTTTGGTGTAGGAACAGATTCATATTTAGCTTGTCTATCAGCTAGTTGCTTCTTTACTTCAGCTATCTTCTTATCAAGTAAAGCTATTTCGGGATAGTCATAGGTTCTTGTATAAATTGGTTGGTCTTCTTCTTCTTCTACATCTTCAATATCATAGAAAGCATTTGTATATTCTACTGGATTCTTTGATTTAGCTACATTATGTGCTTTAAGGGCTTTATCTTCTTCACTTAACATTTGATTCCAAGCAGATTTAGATTTCTTTCCAAATTTACCATCTACAACTATCTTGTTATCTTCATCATTATAATTATTAATTTCACTTTGTAAAGCTTTAGCTGATTTCTTATCAAATACACCATCAACATCTACACCCAATATAGACTGTAGATATTTAACTTGGGCTTTATCTTTGAGATTTAGACCTCTTAATTTGTCAATTTCTTCTTGACTTAAATTATCAAATACTGATGGCATATTAACCTCCGTAAATACTAGACATATAACTTACAAAGTTATCATAATCTTCTTCTGTCTTATCAGGGTGGTCTCTCAACCATTGTTCTTTACTAGACATATTTGGATTATATGTTGGATTACTTTCAATTTCATAGTAATTATTAGGATTAGCATTTACCATCCAATCATTTGATTCCATATATGAACGATTAGGTTCAGTTGTAGTTCTATTTCTTTCTTGATAATCAAATGTTGTTGGATTATATCTATTCTGTTCGGCTCTACTTTGTGCTCTTATTAAATTGGCTCTTTGATTCTCATAGTCTTTCAATTTATTCTCTAGTTCTTTCTGTTCATTCATATACTGAATATAATCCATACCACGAGCAAATGTTGAAGCCAAATCTTTAGCTTCTTGGGCACGAATATCACCACGCTTAATAATTCTATCAGATTCTTTATATGCTTGACCCATTCTATTCTTAATAGCTCTGTCAATCATAGAACCATAATCTATATTATCTCTATTGTATATTCCCATAATTAACCTCTATTAATATAGACCAGTAATTGCCATATCATACTGTTGCTTGGCATTTAACTTGTCTTGCTTTAAATTCATCAAATCTGATTGTTGAGCGTCTTGACCACTAATATAATCTTTAGCAAGATTCCCTTCAAGACCCATCTTATATTGAGTACCTTCTCTAAGAGCATTTAATTTCTCTTGATTACGAGCAATAGCGTCAGCATATTCTTTGTAAGCTTGACTTCTATCTGTATTATATTCATTCAATGCTGTCTTATAAAGTTCATCTTCTTTCTGTGCTACAGCTCTAGCTATATTCTGTGCAGCAAATGTAGAACGACCCATACCAGCACCAGCGGCACTACCTTGGGCTTTCATTGCTACATCATTTATAATCTTATTATAATATGGATTCAAGAAATCTTCTTTAGTCTTGTTATAGTTGAAATCACCAAAGTCATAGACATAATCATTTGGGTTATAACCAGTAATAGAATTTCTATAACTAGCTACATCATCTACATTACCAAGACCTTTACGATTAGTGTAATAATCTTCAATATCTTTCTGTAACTGGGCATAATCACCATTATCACCAGTTAATTGATTCTTCTGTTCTCTTAAAGCTGCGGCTGCTGCGAGTCTTGCTTGTCTTTCAGCTTCGGTTGCTTGCTTTGTTGCTTCTGATTGCTTATCAGCGGCATACATATTTGCTAAAGCTCCAGCTGCCATAGCTGCTACTACTGGCCATGCCATAAATTCACCTCCATATATTAGGATTTACAATTAAATAATTAGACTTTCTCATATAATTTACACATAGTAATAAAGTCACATTTAGTGTATATATCTATTATATTATATAATATAAAGAGTAAATAATATATTAATATAATAATATATACATTAATTGTGACTTTATTGACTATTGCTTAACACCATTTCTTCAACACTAATTGACCTTGAGCTGTTGTGGTATTATCCAAAGAACAAGTCAATTTACTATCTTTGATTTCAATTATAGTTCCATCAGAACAAATCAAGAACCCATCGTGACATTGTGGTATTACGAGATTATCATACTTAGTCTTTGGTAGTAATGTTATGAATAGTATATTCTTCATTATAGTGAATACACCATAACCATCAGAATACTGTGCCCATTGACCTTTAAGAGCTTCTGTATTCTGATTAAATTCATCCCATCTAACTATCTTTAAATTACTATTTAAATCTCTTACCATAATTTACCCTATAGGTCTAGTGAACGCACAAGGACTATAATTGATTGTAATACTTTCTATTGATAGTGGAATAGGTTCTGTTGAAGAAATTTCCAATGTAAAGAATGAACCCATACCCAATCCAAATAGACTAGTATCATAAGTATAGTTACCAATCTTACCTAAATAAGCGTCTTGATAGTCGGAGAATGTAGAACCATCCCAAGACCATCTAAATGATACTCTAGGATTCATTTCAAGATTGGTATAACTATTGTTAAATGAATGTTGTCCTTGGTTAGCTATCAATCGTAGTTCATCAATAAAGAATGGACAATCATTATTAGTTAATACACCACCCCTACGCATCTTATAAATTACTTTATTATCGTGTTCAGTATATTTGTTCTCGTCCATATAACAAAGAGCATTATCTGTTCCAACATAAATCTTGGAATAAGCATAAGTTGCGTGATTATATCTCCAGTATGTTAAGTGATTATTCTTATCATAACTAGCTCTATAATGCCAAGCATCTTCTGTTATATCATATACGAAAGTCTTCTTACTATCTTCAAATGTTAATGAATAGAAAGTGTGTTGGTGTTCTTGCCAAATAGAAGCATAAGCTGTCTCTAAGTTAGAAAGTTGAGTAATTTCTCGTTCAATGTCTTGTGAAGATACTCTAACAATTTCAGTATCTTTAATCATAAAGACTCCATTATCACCAACATCAGAACTACCTAAGAATAATACAGTATTACCCAACATAGCAAGTGAATTTGGAGCTTTAACACCAACGTTACCAGCTGCATTATCAGGTGAAGACCAAGGACCCGATGGTGAAGTCTCGTCATTTGTACAAGAGAAGTATTGCCAAGAGCGTTCACCAAATGTGTATAACTTAGAACCATTACTACACAAAGCAATAGTATTATCAGGGCACCAATCAGAATAAGCTACTCTACCATAGTTAGCATATTGAATTGTATGAACTTCAAATACATCATTTACTTCTGGTTCATCATTAGCTGTTCCATCAATGAAGTCTTTCCATTGTGTATAGTATTGGTCTTGAATTTGACCAGCTCTATAAGCATCTTGTGTAGCTTTGTCTAAAGACAACCACCAAGTAATAAATTGTTCTCTATCTTCATAGAAAGAATCAGGTTCGGCATTAGCTATTTCAAATGGAAATTGATAAGATGTATAGAAAGCATCTGTTCCAGCATCATTAACAATTAGATAACCATAAAGATAAGCACAATGAGTTGGCTTAATAAATTCAGTAGTAGAATTTACTCTATATGGTAAATCTATTCTCTTTAAATCTAATTGTTGGTCACCAATAGACAACCCAGTATTAACAGCATATACTGAAGAACCATCCACAATAATCAAATGTGGGTGTGCTGAACCATAACCACCAGTCTCGGTCATGTGACATTCAGTAGTGTATGAGTTAATAGTTCCAATAGAAATAGCATTATTATTACTATCAATTAGATACAATGTAGTATCATATACAGCATAGAGAACTGGCTTATTGTCATAACCCCTTGATACTCTATACATTCCTCTACATTTACCTTGAATGTTCTGTGCTAGAACTTCACCTTGAATAGTTCTCATTAAGATAGATGTAGATTTCTCGTCACTATTCTGTTGTCTTTCAGGGAACATATTTACTGATTCTCCCATTCCAACCTTTGCCAAATTAGATTTGGTAATAGAACCAGCGATGTTCTGAATGATTTGAACTTTATTTGCCATTATAACCATTCTCCACTAAGTAATTGACTTTGTGTCATTCTACCATATTGTTCCCAGTAATTCTTTCTCAATAGATTTCTTTCTACAGATTTCGGAGTTCTTACATTGTCCACAAGAACAGTAACTTCTTTCTCCAATCTTGCCATTTGTGATTCATCTATTCTAGGAAATTCCAAAGCCAATTTATGAGCAAGAGCAACTATTAACAATTCAACATAGTTATCTGGTATGAACCATTCAGTATTAATATCTTCATCAAATATAATAGCTTCATTATAATTTAATTTCAATCTATAATCACCAGTAAAGAATAAAGGCTTTAATTCAATTAACCATTCACCTTCGGATTTCTGTGTATAAGTGAATACTCTACTTGTATTTGTAAATTTATCAAAGTCAGTATGATTTACGAAATTAAGATTATAATACTCTTTATATGGCTGTCCATTATTTGAAATAACATAGATAGAATTTATCTTTGCTACATCTCTAACTTGAACATGTGTCATAGCTTCATATCGCTTCATTTCTTGATAACGCTGTGAATAAGGTTCAGTAGCATTATGATATTGCCATAAGAATCCCCCACTTTGAGTAACTGTATAATATACATTTGGCTTATCTTTAACAATAGCCCATACATTATGGTTATAATCTTCTTCTGTTAAAGAATAAGCATTTAATTCATCTTCGGTATCAAAGTAAAGATTATATTTACCCTTTAAATAATCTGTATTATCATAAATGTGAATAAGATTGGACTTAGGTATAATTACACTATTCTGTGTCCAGTTCAATAAATTGTCAGAATTATACTTATTGATAATACCCTTTAACAATCTAAATCCATTCTCAACAACAGTTGGATATGGATTTCTTTGTGGGGCTAAGTTAACTCTAACTGCGGCTTCTGTTATAATTTCCTTTACTAACATCAATTATCTCCAAATATAATTTGAAATTCTACTATAATAATTAGACTTATTTGTTGATTTCTTCCATTCTTTCAAGAATCTTAGTTAATTCTTCTATTCTCTTACGCCATTCAGTAGGCTTAGATTTGAGAAAGAAATAATGAACTACTTTATGGGTAGCTTGATTTAAGAATATAAAGTTATCTTCATTAGACAAATCTTCGTATTTGGCTTCATCTAGGTCAAGATGATGTAAATTTGCCATTCGTGTTAATTTAGCACCAGTTACTGGGTCTACTTTCTGTTCTTTACGCTTCTTATCTCGGAAATCTTTCCATTTCTTGGATGACCTAAATTTACTCTTTGCTTTCTGATTGTTCTTGTTCATTTCTTAATGCCTCACTTGCTTTATTATTTATAATGTTCCATTATTAATGTCCTATAAGTCTTAGGTATTGTTGAACAGCATCGTCATATTTCTTCTGAACATCTACTGGATTATGGTTCATAGCATATACAGCTAGAGCAACAGCATCACATAAGTCGGGAGAATGACCTAATATCTTCTTAACTTCTTCTTTAGGCACAAGTTGTTGGTTGCCCTTATTGTTAATGAATACCGATTGAGCCAATAATTCTTCTTTAACTACATCATTAACATAGAATCCATTCTTAACAGCTTTAGCTAGTTCAAGATACATTTCAGTTCTAGCATTAGGATATAAGTCTTTATTATAAGCAGCTTGAGCAAAGTTAATCATAGAACTTATATAGGATTTAGATTGTAACAAATCATACAATCCTTGACCATAGCCACCAGTTCCATCTATATTACACATCTTTACTTTATATTTGTCATATAAAGATGTAGCAATAGTAGATTTCTGAAATGTATCTCCTAATTGTAGTTCTTTATATTCAATCATACCATATTTGTCAATAATAGCGAACATATCACTATCCGAACCTAAGCCAGAACAGTCTACACCCATAAAGAATGTAGTATCACTATTATTCTTATTAGATGGAAATTGATTACGCATAATGATTTGTGAAGCTACATCAGCGTCAAAGATTTCACCTAAGCATTGTTGTCTGAATAGGTTACTACCAATAACATATCTTTCTTCAAGTTCTTTCTTATATTCAGGTTCGGTAAATGGATTATCAAGATATGTTGCTCTAACAACTTTGTCTGGGTATTTCTTAACAATAGTAGAGAACCAGTTCTCAACTCTACCTAAAGTACAAGGTGAAGATATAAGTCTAACCATTGGCTTATATTTACCACCACGCATACGGTCACGAGAATAGTTATAAATTTCTTCTTTACAATAAGCTGCTTCGTCAATAGCTAGTAATGAAATTTCTGAAAGACCTAATACAGCATTTGGGTTCTCTGCTGAATAAGCAAATAATCTACTACCATTATCAAATTGAATTTCCATACTCCCTTGATTAAATCTATATGGAATATGGGAATAATTACAGAATCCTTCAATTTCGGAAATTAGGACTTTAGTCAATGCTTTATAAGTCTGTGCTACAATAATACCACGAATACCAGGCTTCTTACAACATTGTAATACTATCCACATAGCTAAAGCAGCTGTCTTACCAGCTGAAATAGCTGTCTGTGCTATAGCTAAATCGTCATCAAATCTATCAAAGACGAAATCTTGTTGCCATTCTGATATTTGTGGCTTTCCTTCTTCCCATAAAGCGTAATTCATTAACTAACCACCGTAAATTCCAAATTTATACCATTATCTGTTGTTGCTTTAACTTGTGTAGATTTCTGTTCTTTAGACCATCTTTCTTTATCACGTCTCTCAAGGATGTCAAGATATGTCTTACATCTTGGGTCAACGAGCAATTTCTTTGTTAGCATATTTCTAACAGCTAATACTTTACTTTCATACCAATCACTATCAATTTCATCAATAATAGTTCCTACTGGAGCATAATGAAAGCACAATTTAGCAAATGCTTCTTTACTATCTGTTGAAATCAATCCAACAGTCAGGTCCACATTAATTTCGGGAACATTGAGTATAGAACCTTTACTATTGATAACATTTGACAATGTAATATGAGTAAAGTTAGTCTTTAACCAGTCCGTCAGTAGCATCTTATATCCTCTTCTTCATTTGTGCCATTTCCCTTAAATCTTCTTCTGTATATAAGGGTGTCTTTCTTGTAGCAAGACCAAGCTTATCTTCTAATTGAGCTATTTGCTTCTTCATTATTTCAATAACTATCTTGATTTCAGCTAAGTCTTCTTTAAGTGTTGATTGTCTCTTAATTTCTTTCTTACTTTCCATTTGTAAATTCTCCTACAGATTTAACTCCATATTGGCTTGTTGATGTGTAATAAAGATAATCTGTATATTTCAAATTATCCATATCAATATTATTTATCTCAATTTCTCTTGACTTTGATGTATCAATTACACCACAACCATAGTCAGTATCTATTACATATATCAGATATGGTAGTTCTTTATAGACTTTATAATAAGCTTTCCAAGTATCACCAGTCCATTCTTCGTGTTGATGTGACTTATTATCCCACATAGCCATCTTCTCATTCTTTGGCATACAATCGTGTAATACAATAACACCATTAGAGTGTAAATGTTCCATAGCATTACAAATATCACGAAATACTTGTGAATGTTCGTGTAGTCCATCAATGAATATAATATCCCATTTATCTTGACTAATCTTGAAATACTCATCAGATGTCATTATATGAGTTGCTTTACAATTTGGGTCTGGGTCTACCGATTCTTTCTTATCAATAGTAATATGCTTAAATGTATCACCATTGAATGTACCAATTTCTAAGAATGACTTGAATTGTCTTTCATCTATAAATTTCTGAATAATGTCATATCTTGTCATTTACTATCCTCTATAATAATAAATAGACCAAGCTAATCTCGGTCTAATATTCATTTCCCATATTCATTATTATATCTTAATGTAATTTCACCAATATAACTTCTATCTTTACTAGTATAATCTATATTATAATCCCATTTATGAAGTGGCTTTGGTATATCAGGAATTTCATTAATACACTCACCATACCAATCATCAACTTCGTCTAATAATACTGGGTCATCAGTTGTATAAGATGATACCCATACCAAATTATCATCTTCATCTAAAGCATAAGCATTATAATATCGTTCAAGTGGGGCTAATTCTGGTGCGTAATATACTTTAATAATTCTATCTTTCATTATTTACCCTCTCTTAAATGAATGTAATCATATAATGAAATAACTTTATCCAATTTAAGTCTAATCCATTCATTGTAATATCTCATAATTTGTTCTTCTGTTCTCATTTGAAATCCTCCTCAATTTCTTGTAACTTCTCTTTAATTATATCATATTTATGATATTTACTTTGTTGATATTCCGTACTATTATAATAACCATTGATTAATGTATTTGTAATTCTATTAAGGAACCATTCTAGTCCATATCTATCAGCCCTACATTTAATTTCAATAAATGTGAATTTATCAATCTTTGTTCTAGCTGGTGGAAGTTCGGGATATTTATTATATTCAAGAATCACATAATTATCATCCGTAATATAATTTGTATCATTTACAGTTATTGTTCCTTCATCACACAGTACATAATGTAAATATTGATTTATAATTTCTAATATTTGAATTGTATCTGTATCTTGAAATTTATACTCTTGCTTATCATCTTTATGAGTATTTGATTTAAATAAATTCTTAATAAATTTCATCATTTGAAATCCTCCATTAAATCTTTAATCTTACTATTTATCATAGCTTTCTTTACTATATGTATAAGTTCACCCATATTTGCTTTAAGAAATTCTTTCATAAATTTAACTGTATATTCTTCATATTCTTCAATAGCATATCCATCTAAATCTAGTTCATTATCATTACAATAGTCTTCCACCAAATCTATAATACAACCCACTGGAACAATCTTATCCAATAATTTAAATTTACCATAGCAAGTAGCATTTAAAGAAGAATGACGAATATCACAATACAAATATTCATTTACATAATATTCAATAAGTGATTCTTTCATTTCTTCACTATGTAACCAATCTTTATATTCATTTGAAATCATATTAACATTCTCCATTCGTTATATTATATGTATAATAATTTATTTCTGAAATTTGATACTTTATAAAGAAAGACCTAAGCCCCACATGGGCAATAGGTCTTATGATGTGATTTGAGTTCCGAACAATAGTAGGTTGGTATTGTTCGTGTGTTATTTATATATTCTGTTGTGCTCTCCAAGTTGATAGAATAAAGTAAAGAGCACACCAATCTTGTGAACTAAATCTATTCTTATATTGTGGTAGTTCTGAACAATATTCTCCAACTTGTCTCCATTGATAATCAAGTTCACTAAGTTCATAAGTATTAATTTGTGGTATCAAGTCTTCCCATACTCTATCTGTAATTTCACAACCTTCATCCATACCATATTCATCAGTTGCTTCAAAGTCATTCTTTAGCTCTTCAATACGAGCGTCCACATGTACTTCTTTGACTATCTTGTTATATTCTAATACAGCTTCATCTAATGTCATATTACATATCTCCATTCATATATTTCATCAATTCAATAGTATCTTCAATGTTGTGAGTAATACCATTTACCATATATTGTTGATTATCTACAAATCCACCAGCTTG
>Ga0247611_10002473_pt1 | contig 29724 bp, 25 predicted proteins | sample 177DNAGHGhighgp2_FD_192422 | JGI IMG/M metagenome (GOLD analysis project Ga0247611, IMG submission 192422) | Sheep rumen microbial communities from Palmerston North, Manawatu-Wanganui, New Zealand - 1770 DNA GHGhigh gp2 | ecosystem: Host-associated > Mammals > Digestive system > Stomach > Rumen... | reverse complement strand
CGACTTGCATGTGTTAAGCCTGCCGCTAGCGTTCATCCTGAGCCAGGATCAAACTCTTCATTGTAAGAATTGCTTGTTTATTTTACCTTTGACTCGTCTCGTGTCCCCCCTGCCCCCTCGGGACAGGCACCGGACACACGCTATCTCGATGTCCCAAAATTTCTATGTTCTCTCGTTTCCAGGTCCGCTGCCGACAGGCGGCGTTTTCCTTGAAAGCGGGTGCAAAGATACAACCTTTTTCCAAACCGCCAAAATTTTTTTTCAATTATTTTTCATCCCTCCACACCACTGGGCGGACAACCAGCGCGTTGCGTCCTGAATTTTTTTTTCGCAGCACCCGAAAAATCCTCAAAAATCGCCCCGCAAAAGACAAAAAAAATCCCTTTTTCTCCACGTTTTTGGGGTCGCGCAAGGTGATTATTTGCGAAAATCTCTGTATATTATTGTCTATGTGTGGTTTAACTACTTTCAAATACTGCGGCAACAAAACGGAAGAATACGTTATCACTCTGTTTTGCAGTGCATTGTACCGATATTTGTCGAAAGTAAGGGAAATGGATTATTTTGTCCGCATACGGGAAAACCTGTTGTCCGGCACGCCTCACGTGCGCATCCCCGTACACCCCACCACGGGTTGGGGGGCATTCCAATACGGGTCGGCGGACGGTTGGGGGGCATTACCAGGCACACCGCCGCGTGACGAAAAACGGTTATATGGAAAAAATGGTGTATCTTTGCACCCGATTTCTGGAGAAACACAGCAAGGTTTTATATGAACAAAATACTATAATATATATGGTAATACAAAATTGTTTTCGGCATGCATGCGGAACCGTCCCGCTTCCGATTGGTTTCGTGCTCCTGCTCATCCTCTCGGCAGCTTTTCTTATGCCGGCACGTGGACAAGAACTTAATAAGAACTTAAGAGAATCTGAAGAAATTGCGAAGCCGGAAGGAGTGAAAGTAGGTGTGGCGCTATGCGGGGGATCGGCGACGGGCTATGCCCATCTGGGGTTCCTGCAGGCGCTACAGGATGAAGATGTGAAGATTGACTGCGTCAGCGGCACGTCGATGGGGGCGATTGTTGGTATGTTCTACGCTGCCGGATATTCTCCGCGGCAGATTGTGCGCATCATCAAGCAGGAGCAGATGGTGAAAAGAGGCAAAATATTCCGTTTCAACATGAAAAAGGATGGGGGACTGGCAGACTTTGGCCGAATGAGGCACATAATAGCGAAGTATATCCCCCATAATAGTTTCGACTCGCTGCTAATACCTTTTTATTGTTGCGTGACGGATATTAACCATCTGAGGCCTGTGTATGTGTCGAAAGGGGGCCTGCTGAAGGAATATGTTACGGCGTCGGCATCGATACCGGGGGTGTTTGCACCAGTGATGATAGACAGCGTGTATTATGTGGACGGTTTTGTGATGAATAACCTGCCCGTGGAACCGCTGGTGGAAGAGGGATGCAACGTGAGGTTGGGACTTTATATAGAGCACGATACGGTGATGGAGCGAATAGACAACCCGGCCATCATTGCCTCGCGGGCGATGAATGTGAACTCCGACCTCTGCACAATCGACCACCTACCCCTCTGCACCCACAGTGTGGCGATAAAAGTGCATGGGCTGGGGAAGATGGATTTTGACAAGATAGACACTTTTTTTGAATATGGATATCAAGCCGGTGTGAAGTTTCTGGCGGACTTGGCACGTAAAGGGCAATCGATTAGTGCGTTGGGGAACGGAAGAGAAGATATAAAACGGCGGTGAATAAAAAATATTTGCCATATTGAAATAAAGTTGTATTTTTGCAATTGATTTGGTCGCCGAAAAGATTGTAGCGAAGGGCAAATAGCCCATTGAGAACAAACTTATTAGGCGTTAAAAGGGAATCAGGTGGAAATCCTGAACAGTCCCGCTGCTGTGAGCTCAGGAAAACCGCAGCCCCCAAGATAAAGGCCACTGTGCGGCGCGAAAGTCGCATGGGAAGGCCGGGCGCGGAGAGCGAGTCAGAAGACCTGCCAAGTTGAGAATTTAAGGCTTTCGAGGAAAGAGCTGAAAATTGATGGTACACAAGATAATCTCAAGGTGTACGGTCCCTTTTCACTTGTTTCATGTAGAAAGCTGTTTTGTGGAAACTAACAAAATAGTAGCTATATGATATTTAAAAAAATTACAACTTTTGCATTGGGCCTGCTTATTACGGCGGGTCTTGCTGCCCAAACGGGCAACAACGAGATGCATGGAGGTGCCAAGGATGGCAATGCCAAGGGCATCTCATTTCCTGCATCTGACATTCAGTTCTGGACCGGTACTGGGTCAAACCAGGCCATCTATATCCTTGGTTGGGACGATGACCCCAGCGGCAACGACACCGCTTTGGTGTGGGGCGTTCGTTGGAACGGCACCGCTACGGCAACGACATTGTTGGACACCATTGCTGCATACGATACGCGCTTCAACTACACACTGAGTGGTTCGTTGATGACGGATATGTCATTCAACGACGGCACAATTAATCCCGGTTCGAGCATGAACGGATGGTGCTATTACCACAACGGCAGTTGGGGCATGTACGCATGGCCCAACCAGCCAATGGCCAACGGAGACGTGATTGAGATGAGCAGCAGCTGCCTTTTTACCTTGAACTCCGCCACAGCGGTCACCGACCCCTCGCCGACGGGCACAACCGACACGGTGGATGCCACGATTGACACTTCGGACATTGTCTTCTGGGTTGGAAACGGCACAAACAGAGCCGTGTTGATTGTGAACTGGGGTAACCCTGACACCGCTTTCGCTTGGGGATTCCGTTTCAACGGCACCGTTACCGCCCAAACCATGGTGGACAGTATTGCCGCCGCCGACCCCCGTTTCTGGACGGTGGGGACACCTTCGTATAACGGAGACATCCACTACATTCTTAACAATGGCGACACACTGGGATTGATACCTAGTCCGTCCACAGCAGATGGATACAATTTCTGGTGGGCCAACCTCAACGGAGTCAGCGCTGGCAGTGGTTCGGGAGAGTCGCTGCACAACGGCGACGTGTTCAAGTATGGCGATTACAGCGTGGGCATTGGCTGGGACCCCATGGGAACCTATTTCTTGGAGCGTGCCTGGCCGAAGACTCCTACCCCCGCCCCTCTTCCTTCCCCCACTGATACTACTACTGTTGAAGATGCCACTATCGACACCGCCGACATTCTCTATTGGGTAGGTACCGGCAGCAACAAACTGACCTTTGTGGTGAACTGGGCAGATACCGCCTTGGCCTGGGGCTACCGCTTCAACACTGAAAGTGTTTCCATGCCCACTGTTCTCAATGACTTGGCTGCCGCCGACCCCCGACTGACTTTCGGAGCCACGGGAATGCTTGACGACATCTGGTTTGTGGAAGGCAACGACACCCTGAAAATCACTCCCGGCAACTATTGGGAGCATTCCTTGAATGGCAACATGTCGGCCGGAATGGGCACAACGATGCACAACGGCGATTTCAGCCGCTGGGCCGACCCCGCTGGCGGCGTGGCAGTAGACAGTTTCTACTATGATGGCTGGGGCTGGTTCTACACCTACGCCTATCCCGCCACTATCTACCCTGTTTCCATACCCTCTAGCGACGACCCCGTGGTGGATGCCACCATCGACACCAACGACATACTGTATTGGGTTGGCACCGGAGCCAACAAGCTGACCTTTGTGGTGAACTGGGCCGACACCGCCTTGGCTTGGGGCTACCGCTTCAACGCTGACAGCGTGCTGCTGAGTACCGTAATGGACCATATTGCCGAAGTCGACCCCCGCTTCAGATACACGGGTACCGGCATGGTGAGCGACATTAATTTTATCACGAATGGCGACACACTGGGCATCACTCCCGGCAACTGGTGGAGCCATTATCTGAACGGCACTACGTCGGCCGGTATGATGCAATGGATGCACAATGACGACTTCAGCCGCTGGGCCGACCCCGCTGCCGGCGTGTTGGTGGACAGCGTCTACCACGAAGACTGGGGCGGCTGGTGGGAACGCATCTACGCCTACCCGCAGACAATCCATCCCGTTAGCGAACCTGCACCGGTTAACGCTACCATTACTGCCGACGAGATTGAATACTGGATTGGCGAAGGCGAGAACCAGCTGGTGTTTGTGGTGAACTGGGCCGACACCGCCTTGGCCTGGGGCTACCGCTTTGCTGACGACAGCGTGATGCTGGGCAATGTGATGGACGACATTGCAGAGGCCGACCCGCGATTCAGCTACAGAGGCAGCGGAATGGTGGACGACATCTATTATGTGGAAGAAGGCGACACGCTGGCAATCACTCCCGGCAACTGGTGGGAACACCTGTTGAACGGCTACTCGTCGATGGGAATGAGCCAGTGGATGCACAACGGCGATTTCAGCCGCTGGGCCGACCCCGCTGCCGGCATTGCTGTGGACAGCTTCTACTATGACGGATGGGGCTGGTTTTACACCTACGTCTATCCTCAACGCATCCATTCCGTGAGCGACCCCAACACAGAAGGTCCCTTCTGCGGCATTGTGGGTACTGAGGGCTGCGAAGCCATAAACTATACCGACAACCGCATCAAGGCCTGGGCTACGGGATGCACGGTGGTGCGCAGCTCGAGAAATGTGAGCGACCCAGATGCAGCACCTGTGGACTACGGTACGGAGGATGCCGGAGTCGGACCCGCCTCGGACAACACGATGAATGCCGTAAGTCTTGGTGACGGCGGAATGGCCACACTGACATTCGAATATCCCATCACCAACGGAGAAGGATATGACTTCGCGGTTTACGAAAACTCGTTTGACGATTACTTCCTAGAGCTGGCATTTGTGGAGGTGAGCTCGGACGGTGAGACCTTTGTCCGCTTCCCCGCCACATCGCTGACCCAGACACACACCCAGATAGGCAGCATCGGACAGGTGGACGCCACCTTTATCAACAACCTGGCAGGAAAATACCGTGTGGGTTGGGGCACCCCGTTCGATTTGGAGGAACTTCGCGACAGCGCCAACCTGGATATCAACAACATCACCCATGTACGCATAATAGATGTGGTGGGCAGCATCGACCCGCAGTACGGCTCATACGATGCCTTCGGACACCTCGTCAACGACCCCTTCCCCACTGTATCACGTAGCGGCGGTTTCGACCTGGAAGGCGTATGCGTGTTGAACCAGAATATCACAGGCATAGAAGAGGTTAGCGAAAGCAGCATGAAGCTCTATCCCAACCCGGCCAACAATAGAGCCCACTTGACCATAGCCCCGCAGGCCAACCGCAACGAAGCAGTACTGTATGACGTTACAGGCCGCAAGGTGGTAGCCTACACCGTAGAGGCCGGTGCGACAAGCATTGAGCTGAACACTTCCACTTTGGCAAACGGAGTGTACATGCTCAGACTGGGTAGCGAAGTGATGAAACTGATAGTGAAACACTAATCAATAGGCAGAGAAACTGCCGACATACAATAACTACACTCATTATCAATTATCAATGCAGAGCGGCCGCTCTAAGCGAGTGGCCGCTTCTTTTTCGAAAAGACAGACAAACAGGAAATAGAGTAAACACAAAAACGGAACAAGGATAATGGAAAACGTCCCATTCAGTATTACAAAACGAGACGGCCAACAAGTGCGTTTCTCATTAGACAAAATAATGAATGCCATCATCAAGGCATTCCAGTCGGTAAATGAGCCGGTAAACCTCTCGGCGTTGAGCAACATACTTACCCATCTGGACATACACGACAACATTACGGTGGAAGACATACAGAACCAGGTGGAAATATCGTTGATGAAAGAGGGCTACTACAATGTGGCCAAGTCGTTCATGCTCTATCGCCAAAAGCATACCGAAGACCGTGAGACCTTGGAGAAACTGAACTTCCTGGTGGATTATTGCAAAGCCGGAAATGCCGCCTCGGGCAGCAAATATGACGCCAACGCCAATGTGGAACACAAGAATATCGCCACGCTGATTGGCGAATTGCCGAAGGCAGGTTTTATCCGCCTGAACCGCCGACTGCTCACCGACCGCATCAAGAAGATGTATGGAAAAGAGCTGGCCACACAATACCTCGACTTGCTGACCCACCATTTTATCTACAAAAACGATGAGACCTCGCTGGCCAACTACTGCGCCAGCATCACCATGTATCCCTGGCTTATTGGTGGCACAGCATCGATAGGCGGCAACTCCAAAGCGCCCACCAATTTGAAGAGTTTCTGTGGGGGATTTGTGAATATGGTGTTCATGGTGTCGAGCATGCTGAGCGGAGCTTGCGCCACACCCGAATTCCTGATGTACCTGAACTACTTTATCGGAATAGAATACGGCAAAGACTACTGGAAAGACACCAACCGGGTGGTTGACCTCTCGGTGAAACGGCGCACCATCGACAAGATGATTACCGATTGTTTCGAACAGATTGTTTACACCCTCAACCAGCCCACCGGAGCCCGCAACTATCAGGCCGTGTTCTGGAACATCTCCTATTACGACCGCTACTATTTTGAGAGCCTGTTTGGCGATTTCTATTTTCCAGACGGCAGCAGGCCCGACTGGGACAGCCTCTCGTGGCTTCAGAAGCGTTTCATGAAATGGTTCAACCAGGAACGCACCAAGTCGCTGCTCACCTTCCCGGTGGAGACGATGGCACTGCTGACCGAGAACGGCGAGTGCCGCGACAGCGAGTGGGCAGACTTCACGGCCGAGATGTACGCCGAGGGGCATTCCTTTTTCACCTACCTGAGCGACAATGCCGACTCGCTGTCGTCGTGCTGCCGTCTGCGCAACGAAATAACCGACAACGAGTTCAGCTACACCCTCGGCGCAGGAGGTGTATCTACGGGCTCTAAAAGCGTGCTGACCGTCAACCTGAACCGATGCATCCAATATGCTGTAAACAACAACATACCCTATCTAAAATACCTGGCTGACATAGTGGACCTGTGCCACAAGGTTCAAACCGCCTACAACGAGAACCTCAAAGAACTACAAAGCCACGGGATGCTGCCCCTGTTCGACGCCGGTTATATCAACCTGAGCCGCCAATACCTCACCATCGGGGTCAACGGACTGGTGGAAGGGGCCGAGTTCCTCGGCATACCCATCAACGACAACGACCAATATCGGGAATATGTGCAGTCAGTGCTGGGCGTGGTGGAGAAATACAATAAGCAGTACCGCAGCAACGAACTGATGTTCAACTGCGAGATGATACCGGCCGAGAATGTGGGCATCAAGCACGCCAAATGGGACAAGGAGGACGGCTATTTCGTTCCCCGCGACTGTTACAACAGCTATTTCTACATCGTAGAGGACGACTCGCTCACTATTCTCGACAAATTCCGTCTGCACGGTGCACCCTACATCCAGCACCTCACAGGCGGCAGTGCACTGCATCTCAATCTGGACGAGCACCTGTCGAAAGAGCAGTACCGCCAACTGCTTCGCGTGGCCGCCACCGAGGGATGCAACTACTTTACCTTCAACATTCCCAACACCATTTGCAACGACTGTGGCCATATCGACAAACGCTACCTGAAAGAGTGTCCCGTGTGCCATAGCAAGAATGTGGATTACATGACCCGCATCATCGGCTACCTCAAGCGTATCAGTAACTTCTCTCAAGGCCGTCAAGAAGAGGCGCAACGCCGCTATTACCACGATGCTTAAATACCTGAACACCGATATTGTTTTCCAGGAGGTGCCCGACGAGACCTCGCTGGCCATCAACATCACGGGGTGCCCCTGCCGTTGTCCGGGATGCCACAGCCCCTATCTGTGGGCGGACACCGGCTGGCCCCTTGATGCCGAAGCCATCGACGGTCTGATGGGCCTACATGGCGATGGCGTTACATGCATCTGCTTTATGGGAGGGGATGCGGCTCCCCACGAGGTGGCCGATTTGGCGGCATACGTCCATCGTCATTACCCTCGCCACAAAGTGGCTTGGTACAGCGGTCGGCAGTATATTCCCCACAATGTGGACAAACAGCAGTTCGACTATATCAAGGTGGGTCCCTATATTGCCCACCTCGGCCCCCTGCAGTCGTCCCACTGCAACCAGCACATGCTAAAACGACAGCCCGACGGCAACTTTATTGACATCACCTCCCGCTTCCGCAGAAAAGCCACCTGACAATGCTGCACCAATGATGGTGCGGAGTTTCGCGTGTTTATTTTTCATAATAGGATTAACATCATGGAATAGAACTCCCTCTAATCAGGTAACCTGATACACGATACCCGATTGTTCGTAATGGGGAATAAGCATCCCTTGATACCTTGGATACTTCCGCATCCCGAAAGGGTCGCGACCTTGCATAACACGGTACAAGAGGACGGAGTCCTCGCAGTGTCGTGATAGACCAGCGTCCCGACAGGGACGCGACACAAAACGAGTAAACCCACCAAAAGAGTGCATGATGGTTCCTCCACCCTTCATCAATCTCCTTTTGGGTCGGGCAGCAAGAAGTCCGCAATGTTGTCAGGCGTGATAACCTGAAATTCGGAATTAGGGTAGGCCTCGGTGAAAGTCTTGGTAATGGATGCTTTTGCTCGCGGAATCCATTTCATCTCATAGGCATACAGTTTACCTTCCGACTCTTCCAGATAGTCTATCTCCTGTTGCTGTTTGGTCCGCCAGAAATAGCGGTTCACCCACCGATGGTAGTACTCGTTACTCTTCATCCTTTCGGCAATGACGAAATTCTCCCACAACGCCCCTATATCCTGCCTTACCTCCGGAGCTCTATAGTCGGCTATCAAAGCATTCCGTATGCCGTTGTCATAAAAGTATATCTTGCGGCTGGACTTGAGCTCGTGGCGCAGGTTGCGCGCAAATGAGGGCAGTCGGAATATGATATAGCACTGCTCCAATAGGTTGATGTAGCGTTCCACCGTCTTGCTGTCCATCGAGCACATCTGACTCAATTCATTATACGACACTTGCGACCCCACCTGATAGGCCAATGCCCTCAACAGGGTTTGCAGTTTGTCCGGGTGCTTGATACTCTCCCACGAGAGAATGTCCTTATACAGATAGGCATCGGTCAGCAGTTTGAGTATCTCCACCTCGTTGCCGTCGTTTGTCACCACCTCTGGGTAGTATCCATAAATGATACGCCTTGGAAGCATCCGCATCTCTTTCAGTTTTCCGAGATGCGCCACCATCTCTCCAAACGACAACGGGAACATCTGGTACTCCCATTTGCGGCCAGTCAGTGGCTCGTTCACTTTGTTAGCCAATTCAAAAGCAGAACTGCCTGTGGCAATCACTTGAACCTCACTGTCCGAATCGGCAATCAGTTTCAATCTTAGGCCAATGTTCTCTATGCGCTGGGCCTCATCAAGGATTACAATCTTTGAATTGCTGAATTCCGACAGCAGACGGTCTGCCGAAGCATTGGCAAATAGGTTTTGTACCTGCAACTCGTCGCCGTTCAACCACAATACACCCTCTTTTTGTCGCAATAATTGTTTCAAAAGAGTGGTTTTCCCCACCTGACGCGCCCCAGTAAGGATGATAATCTTACCTGCAAACAGCTTGTTCTCAATTGTTTTATATAGCAATCGCTCAATCATAATCCATTATTTTTTACCCTGCAAAGATACAACTTTTTTGGAATCTATTCCGAAAAAGTCATAACTTTTTCGGAATAGATTCCAAAAAAAGCAACAAACTTCCACTATTGAATTATCTGGATCACGACCTTAATACGAAAAGTTGCGGAATAAATCGCCAAAAAGTTGCGGAATAAATCGCCAAAAAGTTGCGGAATTTTGTTGTAAAGTAATTTGTTTTTAGTATCTTTGCAGTCGGAAATAATGAGTGATATTTATGGAGAGATACAAGAAACGCATTGCAGATGTGCTACTTGAACGAAAACTGCAAGGGAAAGGTGCCATATTGATTGATGGTCCCAAGTGGTGTGGCAAGACCACTACGGCAAAGCAAATAGCTTCCAGTATGCTTGATTTAGGTGACAGTTCAGTGCTGGACAACGCCCGCCTATTGTTGCAAGTAAATCCTGCAAGATTGCTCAGTGGCGGAACACCCCGTCTTTTGGACGAATGGCAGTCGTTACCGTCACTTTGGGACATGGTACGCTCGGAAGTCGACCGCCGTCAGCAATTCGGTCAGTTTATTCTGACAGGCAGTAGTGTGCCTGCTGACCAGAATGCCATACATCATAGCGGCACCGGTCGTATCGGACGTATCAGCATGCGACCTATGAGCCTATGGGAATCTGGTGAATCAACAGGCGTGGTAAGTTTAAGTGATCTATTTGATGGCGTATCAATTGAACCACAGACTAACAGCATGGGATTGGAACAGATAGCGTTTCTGATATGCCGTGGTGGATGGCCACAAGCCACATTCCTCACTGGCGACATCGCATTGGAACAGGCAAGAGACTACTTTGAGGCCATCTACAAGGTAGACATATTGCGTGTGGACAACACCCGGCGCAATAGCGACAGAACACGGCACCTGCTTCGCTCATACGCTCGGAATCAAGGACAGGCTGTAAGTTTGAAGAAACTTAGTGAAGACATCAAAGAGAATGACAATGCCTCCATCTCTTACGAAACAGTATCCGACTATGTCGATGCACTGAAAAAGATGTTCGTAATAGAAGATATGCCAGCCTGGAATCCAAATCTGCGCAGCAAGGCGGCAATCCAATCGTCAGACACACGCTATTTCATAGACCCCAGCATCGCAGCAGGAGCTCTGTCTGTTGGGCCTCACGATTTAATGAACGACTTAAAAGCCATGGGAATGTTTTTCGAATCGATGGCTGTACGTGATTTAAGGGTATATGCCGATGCGCTTGACGGCAATGTGTTCCACTTCCGCAATGCCAGCGGGTTGGAGTGCGATGCAGTGTTGCACCGCCGCAATGGAACCTATGGGCTAATCGAAATTAAGTTGGGTGGCAACGAACAGATAGACAAGGGAGCAGCCACACTAACGACGTTGGCTGGGAAGATAAACCTTGACAAAATGCCCCAGCCCTCATTCATGATGGTTCTTACAGCCGTGGGCGATTACTGCTACCGTCGTCCAAAAGATGGTGTATGGGTAGTGCCCATCGGTTGCCTTAAACCATAGCACCCTAACGCAATCTTTTCATTTCCGCGACAGTACAAGTGGCAGGCACAGTGCATCATATCACGGACACGTCCGCTTCCCATCAGGGACGCGACACAAAACGAGTAAACCCACCTAAAGAGTGCGTGATGGCTCTTCGATCCTTCTTCGGTCTCTCGGCGAGGTCAGCTTATCCGTCGGGCGGGTTATGCCTGATATAGCCCCAGTAAATATGCAAAAAACGAAGTGCCACTTCGTTTTTTCAGTGAACAGCCGAAGTGGCACTCCAAAAATTAGTCGTTTCCCAGAATGGCTTTGTTTAGTAGGTGAACCATATTATACAACTATTGTCAAGACCAGTACCACTTTGCAATTCTGTCTGTATGGCTATGGGGCAGGTAATGGCACATACCCCGGAGGTAGATGCGAGACTAGCACACATTTGGTATTTCCCCGTGTAAGACGTACCTCCTTCTGTATGACTATTAAGACCGCTCATATCAAAGTTGTAAAGATTGAGACTTGTTAGTCTGCGGCAAAATCGAAACATATACCGCATATCGCTCACATTGGCTGTGTTGAAGTTGGAGAGATTAAGGCTGGTTAGGTTGCTGCAACCAGAGAACATCCCATTCATGTTCGTGACATTGGCCGTGTTGAAGTTGGAGAGATTGAGACTGATTAGGCTGTTGCAATTCAGAAACATTCTAGCCATACTCGCGACATTAGCCGTGTTGAAGTTATCTCCAAAATCAATACTAGTGAAACGTCCGCAAAACATGTCGCAACTGTTAGTGTTGGCATTCATTTTATTGGCTGGAGTAGATACAACCCAGGTGATGTCGTCCACCATATTGCCATAAATGGGATAAGAAGAACTAGCAGTGGAAAGAATGATACCCGATGTAACAGAAGTATTGTTGTATTCAAAACGTATCGATATGGCATTTTGAGGAATAGCTGCCTGGAACGTTGGACCATCAACAAGTTCGGCAGCAGTAGGTTGAGGTAATTCATCCACAATGACAGTTACGGTAGTGATGGTATTGTGAGCTAGAGTTGCATTCTCGATGGGAATAGACTTATAGCCTGTGGGAGTGGTGACGGTAACGGTTACATAGTTTGGGGTGGAGAATTCAGGCACTATCACATCAAAGTATTCTGTTGCTAAAGGCTCTACCGTTTTCATCGGGGTGTTGTCTGTCTTGCAAAGGCTAACCGAATGTGAACCTGTTGCAGAGGGTATGACGATAGCATCTGAGCTCTCGCCTGTGATGGTGGCAGTACCTATACCACTGAGAGAGGCACTTTCGGCAGTGATAGTAATGCCTGTAATAGGTAACTGGGCGTTGATGGCATTGCTGACATACACTCTTACCACCGAGCATAGGTTGTGAAACTGTAGGGTGCTGCCCCTATCGATAAAAGCACCCATGGGGACATCCACCCGCTGATGGCTGCCCACCATTTCAAACACCTGTGTTGCAGGCAGGTTAACAGCCACATAGCTGCTGCTATTGATATTGGCATCGCTATTGGTGAGGATGCCGGCAGGGAAGATAGCACGATAGCCCGAGGTGCTGTTTGCAACATTGGGTATCTGCGCGGAATTCTCCATTGCCGTCTGTAACGTGTAATCGATATCGTTGATTCTTATCTGGTCACCATTATGCCAATAGGGTGTGTGGTCGTTGATATAGACCTTTGAATCGTTGCTGACTTTCTGGATGACCGCATTGAGAGTGACTACATCCTGGTCCTTTTTGCAGCTGACGGCACTAATGGCCAACAGGGCTGCAAAGAAAAAGAAAATGATATGTTGTTTCTTCATAGTATGAGTTTTCAATGTTTGATGATTTGATTAATGTTTAATTCCATGAACCAGTGCCGAAGGCATCAGTACCCTGAGAGGAACCGCTGTTCCATCCGGCATCGCCAAAACGATTGGCTTCTGTATTTGATGTCGGGCCATCCCATGTGTCACTATCAAAGAGGGGTAGCTCAAAGCCTGATGTTCGAACCTACATCTGCAATCCCTCTTCCACCACAAAGGACACCAATGTAACCTTAGGCGGGTCGTAATTGAGTTTGTATTTCTTTTCCATAAGCAGGATTTGTGTATTATTGTTCTGTTTAGTATTTTCGTATTGTACAGACATAAAAAATCCGTGAATCTTTCTGTCCTACTCCGAGGCTCGCCAAAGCCTGTACTGTAAACGAGAAAGCTCACGGATACCCGCGAGCATTTCTGCTTTCTTCTACAGTACTTTGAAATTTGGCGATTTCGGAGTAACTTGATAAGCAAAAACGCTTTATAATATGTTATTTATCTTCTATTTTCTTCTTCCGATATATTGTCTTTTTAGTTGTTATTTCGTTTGCAAAGATACGAATAAATTGTTAGTAACATGAATATTTTAGATAACATATTTGAATAATATGTGATATGTTCGAGTAATCTACAGAATATCAATTGGTATTTTGGAGAGTCTCTCTCGACTAGTAACTCCTAGCGTTGGAACATTGATAAACAAGCGTTGTTTTGCACGGCTTAATGCCACATAGTATACACGATGTGAATTGTTCCCGTTTAAATTTGGTGACAAAAGAAACTCTAAATCATTTTCGTTCTTAAGAATGACAAATACATTGTCAAATTCTTCTCCTTTTGACTTGTGAATGGTCTTATGCCTATCATTGGAATCGCTATAATTAACACTCAGTGCAGTATCTAAATATGTATGAGTTTCATAAAACGTTTTATTTGCTCCTGCTTTAAAGGATGCTAATTGTATCTTAAGCTTTGTTCGCAAAAAGACATAGAAATCCATTAGTAGTCCATTTTTATATTGATTATAACCCTCCAATAAATTTCTTAACAACATAATTGTTTTTGTTCTGTCGCGGTTTATAATATCTAATTGATGCCATGCATTGCGTAAATCGCCCATTTTTGTATATTCTACAGCCTTTAATAATGTCCTTATATATAGTAAACGAGTAGGGTCACTATCAAAATCCAATTCAAGAATTTTTTCAACATTTCTATCTCCATTTTTACGACGCATTGAATTGGCTACAATATTTTGATATGCAAGTGACTGTATTTCATCTGTACCACTCATTTCTATGCTCTTTTGATAACAGTCTAACATATCACCAACACACAACACTGGAGTCATTCCATCTGTTCCGTTCAAGCAATCTTGAATAAAGTCAGTCCGAATAACATTCAAAAGATCAATAATCTGCTTTGTACTTCGTCGATTTCCTGTAATCAGATATTCCTTCATTTCCGGCACAGCAAAGGTATCAAATTGCTGAACAGTGGCTCCAAGAAAATCATAGATTGATTGAGCTTTATCTCCGACAACACCGATGATTACCCCCTCCTTTCCTAATTTATCTAAAAAATCAACCACAAAGGGAACTGTATCTTGAAATTCATCAACGAATACATATGGGTACTTAGCTTTAATTAAAATATAGATGTTCGGATACCGTGATAATAAAACGAAAGAGAAGAAGAAAATATCATCAAATGACAAGAAACCTATTCTCCACAACCATTTTTTAAACCCCATGTAACAGTCATTTCCAACATACCGAATGCCTCTTTTTGTTCTATAATGCTGAGGATAGTCTGGTTTATAATCAGTATATCTATGATTCTCATAATGCCATTTCGCGTTTTCTAATCCTTTATAATATATTTTAGCATCCAACCATTCTTTTCCTATATATTTCAATACAAGATGAGCTATGCTTTCTGATTTAAAATTTGAATCATCAATCACAGCAAGTTCAGCATGTTTAACCCCAAATTCATTTGCTACAAGATAAATATAGGGCTTAACAACATTTGCATATAGAAAACTATGAATAGTACAAACGTCGACAATATCATTCCCTACATCTAATCTTGAAACAATAGTATCTGTTGCGACATTAGTATATGTAATGCATGCAATTTTTTTGACTACATCAAGTTTGTGTGATTTGTTTATCACATTTTTAATATGGTTTATAAGCCAGTGCGTCTTTCCTGCCCCTGGCCCAGCACTCACCTTGAATGATTCGTCAATTGGAATAGGTTGCTCTGAGGTTATGACATTAGCCATGTTAATGCTTTTACTATATATTGCGGAACATGAAATTCCTTCTGTTCCGTTGAAGGTTTTTCAAGATTAGCCATAAGTGCAACATTTAACTCCAGAGCATTAGTACCTTTTGACACAGAATTAAGATAACGTGAAGCTAATAGAGCCTTTCTTTTCTCTTCATTATTCCATCCAGAATTATTTATGGCATTCCTAATACGTGTATTAGCATCACTATTTCTCATCTGTACCATCATATTGACAACATCAGGTTCTGCCATCATTGCCTTTATTTCTTTTTTATTGGACACAGACTCTGTAAGTAATAATTCGCAATTAGGATTTTCCCTCATTAAATCATACTCGAGCGTTTTGCCATATATAATATCTTGTCTAAAATATCTTATATTCGGATGGGTATCATATTGCGTTACTTCAGTATCTGCATGGTGCTTATACTCATAATTGTCCGTGTCTTTATCGTATTCGAATGGATAACACATTTCATATTCCTCGCCAGCTATTTTTCTTTTTCTACATGGATCAATATCAGTAAGACAAACAACTTTTTTATTAATTGTATGGTTTTTAGTAGAATCAAATAGTTTCAGAAAATGACGAAAATAACGACCTCCCATATTCACTACTAACACATGTTCATTAGTTAAGTTTATATTCAGGTATCTGGCGAATACTGGTATAAGAAGTTCTTCGGCAACACCTTCTACAAAAATGAGTTTATTTGCAAAAAACATATCTGCCTTGGTGGCATCAAGGAAACGCTGTACAAATTGCTTAGATCCAGCATCTTCTGGTTTCATAATGTTAAATATTTCACGAGGATAACCTACACCGACTTTTCCAATCTCAGTTGTGGTCAGACAAATCAGATCTTCTAATTTCACAGCCGAAGCTATTTGTGTTGAATGAGAGGTTATAAATATTTGACGTACATGTCCGTTAGATTTGTTGTCTTGCAAAAACTGAAGAAACTTATATTGCATTGCAGGGTGTAGGTGAGCTTCACATTCCTCAACCGCAAGGAAAGATATGATTTTTGCATTTCGTTTCATATAGATAATACTACTATCTGCTTGCATCTTTGCCAATAAAAGTGACATGTAAATGAGGTTATTATAGCCCAGCCCATTGTATGTCGCGGGGATTTCTACCCCTGTTGAATATTTGATAATCATTCGAAGAACTGAAAACATTTCATTTTCTGTTAGCTCTCCATCAAAATCTGGTATGGCACCGTTAAATGTTGCACCTGTATCAATGGCATATCTCAAGAAAACAGTCTTACCATCTTGCAACCTATCTTGTAAAGTTTGCATCAGAGGCTTAGATTGCTGAATAAAATCATCTCGGTATTTTTTTAGCTGCTGTTTTATGCTATCTTCACTTTTTGATTCATCATTCTTCACTGCATAATCAATAAAGAAATTCAGTACTTCGCGTAATAGAGGATTGTATCCAGCATATAGGTCATGACTAACATCTCGTATTGCATCTAAAAATTGAAAATCTATTTGTTTTAACACATCATATACTTTGTTATTGACCGAAGATTCATTCCCTCCAGAACGATTACTTTTATACATTCGAAAATAGTCATGGTCAATAATCTTCCATATCTCTTTTGCTGATGAAACGTTAGCCACATCTGCCCTGTAATCTTCTTCTTGAGTTTCAGAGAGTTTAAACTCATATATTAACTGGGCTTCTTCAATTAAAGTAGAATCTGACATTAGTTCTGAGAAGAGTGCCATTTCAGGAGAATCTAACGCCTCTCCTTCACTCCTATGAATAATCAACGCGATTTTGATACGTGGTGATTGTTGTTTTAATACCGCAATATCTGTCTCATAAAATAAGTCATTTGTGCGCAAACTTCGACTGTCATAATATCCAAGCACAAGTGCAATGGCACGAAGTAGGTTACTCTTGCCTGTATTGTTATGTCCAGTTATTACATTTACTCCTTCATGAAAAGGAATGGTAATCTCTTTGAAGTTACGGAAACACGATATTTTTATTTCTTTTATGTACATACTCTTGATAACTTTATTTTTTTATGATGAAGTATGTAGAACCTATCCTACATTTCTGCTGAACAGAGTTTTTTTATTATTCTGATTTAACAATATTGGACTAAATATCGTTATTCATTTTCACGCTGCAAAAATACGAAATATATTTGAAACGACCAAAGTTTATTCCGATAATATAGTTTTCAATCGTTAAGTGCGGCTACAGTTGCCGCCGTGGGACTCCAGATAGCCATACCCAATGAGTTGGCGCAGATGACGTTTGGCTGTGGTGAAGTAGTAATATTACCTCTTTGCAATGATGCAAATTATCATCTAATCGCACCATAGTGCAGATGCTCGATGGGGAATATCAGGTCCCGGTTGCGACCCCAAACTATGTTGCCGAATTTGAAAGGGTTTTCCCTACTACGCTTTTTTTCGTAACGAACTTTTTCGTAACTTCACGCTGCCAAGATACAAATCTTTTTTGGCAAAACAATTTTTAGGGGTTAGTCCTTTGAGCAGTTCTCCCAATGCCGACGGGCTGCCTCCAAGCTTTTACGTATCTGGCGTTGCAACAGTTCCTTGGTGATTGTTGACATGGGTGTCTCTATTTTCCAAGTGTGTTTTCCAAATCATCAATCGAAGGCAATTCCGATTTCAGTTCTTCAATCATCTTACTGGTTTGATACTCTGCTACACCGAGAGGCTGTGTTGTTACCCGAAGGTCATGAATTTGCAAGTCTCGCTTGCATAATTGGCTTCTCCTGTAATTGTGCAAGCGGCACTTGCAGAAATGGGAAGTCGGGGTATTCGTCAGCAAATTGTCTCATATATTTCAGGTTACGGATATTAGTTTCATACGGTTCGCAATGGCCTATTCATCAACTCATACAAATATGCTGGGCTCTGCACGTATAATTCGTTTTCTTCATCTTGCAGAGCTTCCATCAGCGGGGATTTATAGACTTTCTCCATTGCCTGCTCGATACCGCAACCGGTGTCCTCCATTACATATTTCACCAGCTCGCTCAGGACATAATCAGTCAAGTACGTTGCTATCTGATGATGGTTAGGCTGGTTCATGCAAGCGTACCTACATTCTTCTAATTCCTTATTTCAGAAACTCCAAAGGGTTGATAACGGGTATCTCTGACAAAAGGAAATCCTTCTCATTCCGTGTAATTATTCCGTCCACTGTTTTAGAAGAAACTGCGGAGCAATATTGCACAGCATCTTCAAAATCTCTCCAGCCAGATTGCAATGCCATCGAAACAACAAAGCCGTCAACAGGAACTGTATGCAATACATCACAGAGTTGAGATAGGCAACTAATTCTCTCATCATGCGAAAGATATTTGCGCAACGAATAGTATATGTTAGTATAAGACAGCGAGCAAAGACTCAACTTATACTCACCACGCTCTGCACCGTCAAGCAAAACCGCTGCTGCATCAGCACCCTCTCAATTAAGAAGTAGGTCGATGATAACATTTGTATCTACCAGATAATGTTTCATGCCTCATAACGGTTTGCTAATTCCTGTTTATAGTCGAAATCCTTGGGTGCAGTTGCTATACCACGAAGACGCTGTGACAGGGGACAACCCTTTGCTGCAACACTTCTCTGCTTGGACGCAAACTCCAGCAGAATAATATTCATTTGCTGTTGTAGCCAGCGTTCAACTGCCTCCTCATTGGGGAATGCCGGACGAATCTCTTCCATTAAAGAATCATTCACCGTGATATTGTATGTGCACATATTTTTATTGTTTTTTTGTATAACGAGAAATAAAGTAGAATATTGTGTAAACAAGAGTGTCAACTCAATATGTCTATAATATGTCTTCTTTTTATGTCACATTTTCGTTTGCAAGATACTTGTCACTGCGACAGTGTAAATCACTTTAGGTGGGTTCTATTTATTTGTTTTCGTGTCGCGTTCCTATCGGGACGCATCTGTTTGCCTCAGATAATCACCGCACTACGTACGGTGTTATTCATATCTCACCCCGATGGGGTGATTAATAGAAGTTTCCTTTATCATGTTAACTGTATAGGAACTATCCAACACTCCTTTCTCTTTCATATACTCAGTCAAGTCCTCCATAAGATAGCGGGAGCTAAAGGTATGTAGCACATCATAGGAAGGTACGATATACCCATATATAATACCCGAACTTTTCAATCGTCGATAGACCTCTTGTTGAGGCAGCTTGAGTACTGCGGACAACTTGGCAATGCAGTATGTGACAAATTCCAGCGTTTTCCTATCCATGGTCTCTATTCTATTTCGTTGTAGCCATCAGTCATCAGCAGACACATTCAGAAACACGCCCTGCAAGGCTGCATCCCCTGACTCATTGTTATATGTTCTATCCTGTATCATGGCTCTTTCCGTTATACTTTTTCAATTTGCGAAAATACAACATTTTTCTGATACAACCAAACATTAATTCAAAAAGGTCTTTTTCCAATCGACTGGTGGGGTTGGGTTTGCTCGTCAAGTTCGCGAGCAAAAGCCACCACCGCGCGATCCCAGGTAGCCATACTCGATAAGTATTCACAAGTAACGCTTGACTGCGGTGGGGTTGAAGCCGGGATAATCACTGGCTCTGCCTAAAATTGGTTGACTGCATTTTCCTGATTCAAGGGGGGCGCTCGTCGTGGTGGGCGTTATGCTACGGTTGCTACAGTTCAAAACATTATTAGGGGTACTGCAATTGGGGAAATGGAACTGTAGCACTGCAACGCTGTATTGTCTTTCCTGATTCGGTGAGGATATTTTGAACTGTAGCAACTGTAGCGTTGTAGTGCGTTTCAGTGCTACAGCGCTACAGTTATTCCCACATCGGCCATTTTTCAGAATTTATGCCTTCGCTCTGGGTTCGCTTTAGCTTCGCTTTGAGTTCGCTTCCTAGAGCGAAGGTCGGGACAAGTCACAGAGTCGTGATATGCCGGTAGGAGAAAAATAGCCAAGCCTAATAGAGTATACTACTATTTGAGATCATTGGTGTCCGACAAAAGAAATCAAATCATTAGTAAGTAATATAATATCAACATCATATGTCAAGTATTGATTTACGAAAGCTTGAGTGTGCCAAAGGCCACAATCCTATTAACCCCACACTAAACACCGAAGGTGTGCAGTGTGGGGTAATTAGCCCATCCCATGCGTATTGGAGATACGCTACAACATAAATATCAACAAAGTAGCGTGCCTCCGGCACGCAGAATTAGGGTATCTGTCCCCACCCCACACGGCACTTCGCCTCGTGTGGGGTTAATAAAATTACGTGCTTTCAGCACCTTTATCGAACACTAATAATTTGAGGCAGTTTAGCCCAAAGTGGTCACTAAAGTTTAACTAGGCATTATAGATTATATCGCACACGATATAGTGTTAAAGTATCATAAAAATCACATCTTATAATCAAACTATCGAAATATCTTTGTATCTTTGCATCGTGACCGACATAATTCAATAACAACTTAAAATATTTACATCATGGATTTTAAAGCCACATTACAGGTTTCACAGATGATTGTGAACGAACTTACGGAAGGTGCTTTTGTGCACAAAATGCAGGGTCTGCTCTTCAAATCGCAGGGCTTCGAGAAACTCGGTCAGAAATATCTCGACCATTACACCGAAGAGATGGAATGGGTAGAGAAATACACCAACCGTATGCTGGACTTGGGCTGCGTGCCTGAGGTGAAACTCAACAAAGAGTGCAAACTGATTGAGGACGCAAAGGCCTACATTGAAGAAGACCTCCGCATTCAGCGCGAAGGCGTTGAATCACTCTACAAAATCATGCCCACACTCAGCTGCGACCCCACCACCTACGACATCACCAAGGCCTACCTTGCCGACGAGGAGGAAGACCTCTACTGGAGCGAGGAGCAATTAGACCTCATCGGGAAAATCGGCCTCCAGAACTGGCTCATGCGCCAAATGTAATTACAAGAGGGTATCACCGACATGGACAGACGTGAATTTATCAAGAAGTCGGCCATGGCCGCGGCAGCAGGCGTAGTGATAGCCTCGCCCATAGGTTCGGCACTGGCGCAGGAAGACCACCCAACAATGAAAAAAATGAAAGTACTGCTTATCAATGGCAGCCCACGCAAAGGCGGCAACACGTTCCTTGCCTTGACCGAAGCTGCAAAGCAACTGGGCAAAAACGGTATTGACACTGAAATCATACAGATTGGAGCACAAGCTGTACATGGGTGTGTGGCCTGCAACCACTGCAGCCAGACGGGACGGTGTGTGTTCGACGATGACCTATGCAACACGGTCATCGACAAGATGGCTCATGCCGATGCCCTCATCGTAGGGTCGCCCACCTATTACGGACAGCCCAACGGCACATTGCTGAGCCTTGTGCAACGTCTTTCCTATGCTGCCTCACATGTGATGCAGAACAAGCCTGCCGCCGCGGTGGCGGTGTGTCGTCGCGGCGGTGCATCGGCAGTGTACCAAACCCTACTCATGCCATTTCAGATGCTCAACATGCCTGTGGTCACTTCGCAGTACTGGAACATTGTCTATGGCCGCACAGAAGGCGAGGCCGCCCTCGATGCCGAAGGAATGCAGACCATGCGTACTATGGCCGACAATATGGCCTTCCTGCTGAAGAGAATCCACGCCGACGGAGCCCCCAAATACCCTCAGCGAGAATCCCACCAAATAACATCATTTATTAAATAACACATTACAACAACCCATGTCAACCATTTACGATTACAAAGCCATCGCCAGCAACGGCAAGGAAATAGATTTCGCCGACTTTAAAGGCAAAGTGCTGATGATTATCAACACGGCCAGCAAATGCGGCTTTACGCCCCAATTCGACGGATTGGAGGAACTCAACGAGAAATACCGCGAGCGCGGATTGGTGATGCTGGGTTTCCCCTGCAACCAATTTGCCAACCAAGACCCCGGCACCGACAGCGAGATTACCGAATTCTGCCGCGTCAACTATGGAGTCACCTTCCAGATGATGAAGAAAATTGACGTAAACGGCAAAGAAGAGCATCCTCTGTACACCTACCTCAAAGAGCAGGCCCCCAAAGAGGAAGTCAAAGGACTGAAAGCAAAGGCCGCTACAGCCTTGTTCTCCAAGATAAGCAAATCGGTGGAAAAGGACAGCGACATTAAATGGAACTTCACCAAATTCCTTGTCTCGCGCGACGGAACACGCATCGAGCGTTTCGCCCCCACCACCGAACCCAAGGATATTGAAAAAGCCATTGAGGCAATGCTATAATGCACGAAGAACTGAGACTTAAGAATCAGCTTTGCTTCAGGGTCTACACCCTTTCGCGCCTCATCACACAGGCCTACCGTCCTCTGCTCGACCCGCTGGGACTTACATATCCGCAATATCTGGTGATGATGGTGCTGTGGGAAAATGACCGACAGACAGTAGGCGAAATAGGCCAACGTTTGATGCTCGACACCAACACCCTCACGCCCATGCTGCAACGCATGGAGCGTGAGGGATTGGTGGTGCGCACTCGCGGCATCGCTGACGGCCGTCAAACATTAGTGAATCTTACCCCGAAGGGAAAACACTTAGAGCAGAAAGCAAAAGACATTCCAGCCTGCATGTCCGAAAACTGGCATGGCGACATGCTGGATTCCGACCAATTGTCAAACTTGGTCACCACAATCGACACCTTGATAGAAGGCCTGAAATAAAACCATCACCCCAAAGCCCACAAGCAACACCTATGGACCTTGCAAAATACATGACCGACAGCATTGCCGACATTATGGCCAAAGCCTACCTCAATGTGCTGTCCAACCCCCGCGAAGCCCGTTTTATACACCGCATGCAAAAGCAATTCTCCGCCTCGTCGCATCGCCGCGCCAAACTATTGGAAGAAGACGGAACAGTGGTACCCCCGTTCCTTATTGCCAGCATCGCCACCACTTGCAACCTGCAGTGCAAAGGTTGCTATGCACGTAAAAACGGCATCGCCGCACCCGACAACCAGCCCCGTCGGCAAACGCTCACCCCCGCGCAGTGGCGTTCCATCTTTGCCGAAGCCGCCGAAATGGGCGTGAACTTCGCTCTCCTTGCAGGGGGCGAACCCCTCACCCGGCGCGACCTGCTGGAGCAAATAGCACAAGTTGAGGAGATAATATTCCCCATATTCACAAACGGCACCATGCTGGGAGCCTCGTATTTGGATTTCTTCAAGCAACACATGAATATGATACCGGTGTTCAGCCTTGAAGGCGACGCTCTGCAAACCGACACCCGGCGGGGAGAGGGAGTGTACCGTATGGTGGAACAATCCATGCAGAAAATGAAGGAAGAAAAACTCTTCTATGGTGCAAGCATCACGGTAACCACCGAGAACTACCACGATGTGACCAACCTGGAATACGTGCGCCAGCTGCGCGACAAGGGGTGCAAACTAATCTTCTATGTAGAATATGTGCCCATCGACGAAACCACTGCCCACCTTGCCTTCACCGACGAGCATATCGCCGACATGGAGCAACGGTTGCAGCTGCTGCGCAATAAGGTGGACGGCATCATCATGCTTTCCTTCCCGGGCGACGAGAAAGCCCTTGGCGGTTGCCTTGCTGCCGGACGTGGTTTCTTCCACATCGGCCCCGACGGCGCTGCCGAGCCCTGCCCCTTCTCGCCCTATTCCGACAGCAACGTTACACAAATCGGCCTCCGCGCCGCCCTCTCTTCTCCCCTATTCCGCCGCATACGCGACGCACGCGCCCTCGGCTGGGAACACACGGGCGGTTGCACTCTCTTTGAACACAAAGACGAAGTAGAAGCCATGCTGAACAGCACAACTCAGAACTGACAAAAAGGTGGCATAGAGACAAACGCCGCCACCTTGTCAACTCACACTATGCAAGCCGGTTTTACCTTCAAAGCCGGCTTTCAACCACCTTCCAGTCCACTATTTGCCACAGGGCACTGAGGTAGTCGGCTCGACGGTTCTGGTAGTCTAAATAATACGCATGCTCCCACACGTCGAAGGTCAGCAGCGGCACCAATCCATTCATCACGGGGTTATTGGCATTGCCCTCCTGAGTAATCACCAAATGTCCTTCAGCATTGGCCGACAGCCACAACCAGCCAGAGCCAAACAGGGTGGCACCTTTCTGCTCAAACTCTTTCTTGAAGTTGTCGAACGAGCCGAAATCTTTTGCAATCATTTCCGCCACACGGCCTACAGGCTCATGATTCTGGTGGCCAAACTGCTCAAAGTACATTACATGGTTCAGCACCTGTCCGGCATTGTTGAACAGTCCTCCCTTGGAGTTGCAAATCACCTCGCTCAAAGGCTTGTTCTCCAACCCGCTGCCAGGCAACAGTTTGTTCAGGTTGTCCACATAGGCTTTCAAATGTTTGCCGTGATGGAAACCCAGTGTGTTACCACTAATTACACCCAAATCGTCAGCCCCATAAGGCAGCTGCATCATTTCAAATAGTCCGTTTACGGGGAAAATGTCTCTCATGATAGTATCGTTATTGATTATTATTGCATTATAACGTCAACCTTCGACATTTATTGTATCCCCGCCAACACCAACACCGTATCTTTGACAAAAAAAGTGTATCTTTGCATTATGATTGCTCACCGGACACGACAACTCCTTCTAGCCTATGCGACTGAATACGAGACTTCCGACTTCCTCAATGGGGACCCCTCTTGGTTCATGCACCAAGTGCAAGGGCAACAGAACCAGGAGGCCATGGCCTTATTGGCATCCATCCTCAGCTTTGGCAGCCGTACTCAATTTATGCCCAAAATCCAGTGGCTGTTGGACCGTTCGCAGTGCGATGTGGACTATTGGATTCGTTCCGGCAGTTTTGCCCACGACCTGCCCGCCTCTTCTCCCCAATGCTTCTACAGGCTCTTCACCGTGGAACGCATGAACCAGTTCCTTGAGGCCTACCGGCATCTGCTCCTGCAGCATGGCTCCATGGGCCAATATATAGAACGCAATGCACACACGGGTATCGACGCTTTGGCCGCCATCTGCTCCTATTTCAGCCAAAACGGCATCAGCGTTGTGGTACCCAAGGACACCCATTCCGCCTGCAAACGTCTCTGCATGTTTCTACGCTGGATGGTGCGTGACCATTCGCCTGTTGATTTAGGGCTTTGGAGCAACATTATAGACAAACGGACCCTCATCATGCCTCTCGACACCCACGTGCTAACCCAAGCCCTGCGTCTCGGACTCATGTCTTCGCGTTCGGCAACACTCTCCTCGGCCATCCAGCTAACAAATACTGTGACCGAAATATTCCCCGACGATCCGCTTCTGGCCGATTTTGCACTATTCGGCTACGGCATCCACCATAGCCACGCATAACTATCTTTGTATGTGTGTTCTGTTCCTCTTTGTATTCAAGTGCTTCAACGTTGCCTCCAGCGCCTCCTGATTGTCGGTCAATATCATCAACCTGTCGCCTTCGTGCAGCTGCGTCACTCCCGTGGGTACAAAATAATTGTCGTCCCGTTTCACCATTATCGCCAACGTCTTCTCCGGCATACCCAAATCCATCAGCCTTGACCCTCCCGAGAGCATAATCCGGGTAATCTCTATCTCGGAGGCGGCCGACTTTATCTCTTCCGGAAACTCTATATCGAAGTTATCCATCTTGGGCTTCTGCTCCGGCGGCTCCGACACCCCCAGCCATCGCGCCATCGGAGAGAGAGTCGTTCCCTGCACAATAAGGCTGACAAGCGTACACAGAAACACAATATTGAATATCGTATCGCTGTCGGGTATGCCCGAAGCCTTGCACAGAATGGCAAAGATAATAGGCACCGCTCCCCGCAATCCCACCCACGACACAAACACCTTGTCCCTGAACCCATACTGCCTGAAAAACGCCAACGAGACAAACACACTGAGAGGACGTGTCACAAAAATCATCACCACGCTGATAATCAATCCCGGCACCAACACACTCTTCAATTCAGACGGATTGACCAGCAAACCCAGTGTCAGGAACATCGTGAGTTGGCACAGCCATGATATACCCTCGAAAAAACTACGGGTGGACCGTTTGTGTACAAACTTCGAATTGCCAACAATCAGTCCCGCCAAATAAACCGCCAGATAGCTGTTTCCATGAAGATAGTGGGTTACCGAAAACACAAAGAAACATCCAGTCAGCACCAAGATAGGATAGAACGAGACATTGTCGATATTGATGCGGTTGATGAGGCCCACCATACACTGACCCAACACCAATCCAGCCACCGTGCCAATAATAAGCTGCGTAATCAAAACCCCGATAGCAGACCAGTAGTTGGGGCTCCCGCCCTGCAACACAAGCGAAATAAACGTAATGGTCATCACATACGCCATCGGGTCGTTCGAGCCGCTTTCCATCTCCAGTGTTGGGCGGAGATTGTGTTTCAGGTTCAAACCTTTGCTACGCAATATCGAAAAGACCGATGCCGAATCGGTGCTGCTCATAGTCGAAGCCAGCAACATGCATCCTATCACCGTGCCGACCACCCCTCCGCGATTGCCCATTAATAGATACAAGATTAATCCCGTTGTGAGAGCCGTAATCAACACTCCCAAAGTGGCCAACACCACTCCGGGAGCCAGCACAGGCTTTATCTCCTTGTATTTGGTATCCAAACCACCCGAGAACAAGATAGCGCACAGCGAAAGCGTACCTATCATGTTCGCCGCCTTGATATTGTTGAAGTCCAACAGCCGCAGTCCGTCGGTGCCAAACAACATGCCGACCGCCAAAAACAACAAAAGTACAGGCACCCCCAGCCAGTTCCCCGCCTTGCTGACCAAGATACTGACAAAGAAAAGCACCGAGACAATCAGTAGTAGAAATTCTGTTTCCATAATCAACAACTATTATCGCACAGGAAATATTCCCAGCACAATGCATCCAACCCCTTCCCTTATCTCTTTAACGGAAATGTGCCAATCTTATTGCCCCTTTTTTATCAATAATAGATGTTTTTTCCCCACCCTCCCCGTCCCGACAACATTCTCAGATTATATTGCCAAGAGTCATACAATAAATAATTTGGCTTCACGTTACTTAGGGCATGTTTGTAGGCGAGATTATATCACTCTTTGTGGCCGTCTCATGGACCATCACGGCACTCTTTGCCGAAGTGGCCTCCAAACGGATGGGCTCGTTGCCACTCAATGTGGTGCGCATGACCATGTCGCTCACCCTCCTGGTCATTACTTTATGGCTGGTGATGGGGGTGCCTTATCCCCGCTATGCCGACCAAAGCACCTGGCTGTGGCTGCTGCTATCGGGCGTTGTGGGTTACGTTATAGGCGACTACTGCCTGATGCAGGGCTACATATACATCGGCTCCCGTTTCGGGCAACTGTTTATGACCCTCTCCGCACCCACGGCTGCCATCATGGGCCGCATTCTGTTGGGCGAACGGATGAGTTCCTTGGCCATTGTGGGCATGTGTGTAACGCTCACCGGCATAGCGCTATCCATTCTGTCCAAACGCGACGACAATGCCATCGACGATAAAGAAAAGAACAAATCCCAAGGAGTCTCACTCAAACTCAACCTGCCGCCCCGCGGCGTTTTCTATGCCGCTATGGCAGGCATTTGCCAAGGCGGAGGACTGGTGCTAAGCAAAATAGGACTTGAACATTACGACGCGGCTCTGGCCGCCATGAACATCCCCGACAGCGCTGTCCCCGACGGGGCCATTCTTCCCATGCCGCTCTATATCAGCATTCCCTTTGCCGCCACCATGATTAGGGCATCCATTGGGTTAGTGGGGTTCTTCCTGTTGTTGGTTCTCTTCTCCAAGGACGGTATAGCCAAACTCAAGCATGCAGTCCACGACCGTAAAGCCATGTGGTGCGTGTTCGGGGCCACCATCTTCGGCCCATTCATCGGTGTCAGTGCCTCGCTGCTGGCCACTCAATACACCTCCACCGGCATAGCCCAAACACTCTTCGCCCTCACCCCCATTCTGATAATAGCTCCCGCGGCTTGGCTTTTCCACCAGAAGGTGACCCTACGCGAGGTGATTGGAGCCATCATCAGCGTTGCGGGCGTCTGCCTGTTCTTTGTGGAGCAAATTAATCCCGTCTAAACAAGCAATTCGCCCCGGGCCACTATCCGGCTGCTTCCGCCAACATATATCTCCCCTCCCACGTCTATCACGGTAGTCACCACACTGGGATGATTCATAACTTCACCCTGCACGAATTTACACTCGCTCGGCCTGCCCACAAACCCGTGAATTAGCAGATAATGTGTCAGGGCGGCATTGGCCGTTCCGGTAGCCGACTCCTCGTTCACCCCATAGAGTGGAGCGAAATTGCGTACATGTGCCGTACTGCCATCATCCAGACCCCTGCTGAGCACAAAGGCATGAACCCCCACCACGCCCCATTTGCGGCTGAACTCGCGCAAAGCTTCCATATCGGGGGCAAGCCTGTTCAGTTCGTCCAACGTCGCCACAGGGAAGATAATGTCGGGCAAACCCGTCGAGATTATCTCAATGGGCAAATCGGGCATATTGCTGCCCACAATGCTGCACAGTTGCTCCATATCCGTCTGGCTATTGATTACATCCACCCTTCTGGGTTCGGCCATCTGCATCAACACCCGCTCGCCCACTTTCACGGTCAGGTCGCCGGCAAGTGTGCGACATCTGCACACACTCCCCTTTGCAACCATTCCTTCCTGGCTCAGCACGCCAAAGGTAGCAATAGTGGCATGTCCGCAAAGGTCCACCTCGCCTTCCGGAGTGAAATAACTGAGAGAGAAACAGTTGTCCCCCGTCGGCACCACAAATGCCGTTTCCGAATAGCGCAACTCTGCGGCAACATGTTGCATCAACTCATCGCCCGGAAACTGGGAGTCGGGCTCTAACAACACTACTCCCGCAGTGTTTCCGCCAAAGGGCTTATCGGTAAAAGCGTCAACAATAAACAGTCTATTTTTCATCTTTATAACACAATTAAGTTGCAGCGTTACGTCGCCGCAATCCGAAATGCAAAGATACAAACATTCCTCGACATCTCAAAATCCAGACCATAAAATCGACTTATCCCAAATCATTCATTAGGGTTTATCCTGCACCAAAGCACCCTACCGCAAACAAAAGGATGCCGACAGCGTGTGCCGGCATCCTCTTTTTTTTATCTCTTGGTTATTTCTACTGTCTGGGGGTCGTTGCCTCAACCACCAGTTTCTTGGTCAACACGCCGTGAGGCAGATATATGGCTGCAATGTATGTGCCCGAGGCAAGGCCGCTCACGTCCAGCACCGCCGTTATGCCGTCGGCCTCCTGCTCCAGCACCGTGCGCCCGTTCAGGTCGTACAACACCACGCGGCTCATCCGGTACGACGACAACACGCTCACCACATCCCTCGCTGGGTTCGGCATCAGGTGCACGTAACGGCCCAAGTCACCAGTCTGCTCTATCCCTGTC
>Ga0247611_10002472_pt1 | contig 29725 bp, 50 predicted proteins | sample 177DNAGHGhighgp2_FD_192422 | JGI IMG/M metagenome (GOLD analysis project Ga0247611, IMG submission 192422) | Sheep rumen microbial communities from Palmerston North, Manawatu-Wanganui, New Zealand - 1770 DNA GHGhigh gp2 | ecosystem: Host-associated > Mammals > Digestive system > Stomach > Rumen... | reverse complement strand
ATATGTACTTGCTCCGAAAGGATCTCCGCTGATTGTATCCGGCACACATAAAAATGTGCATGAAGCTGTTGATGTTCTTCCAGAATCAGTAAATTTCACATCCATTACCACATTACCGGCAACTGCCAATTCATTACCTACTATGGTATATGTATAGAAATCATCTGTTCCTGCTGACATCACGGATACAACTGTGCTTCCATCCGGTCTATGGAATACTATCTCAGGAAGGTTAAGAGGATTGAAGTATACAACTCCGTTATTCTCTACTTTTACCTTCAGATAACTGTTTGCGTTATCACCCTGTTTAATTCTCCACCCAGAATCAAAGCATCCGTTATCCGTTAAGTCTAACTTGACGGTATATATAACCTGTTCCATTTATGACACCCTCCCTGTTATAATGTATGATCCGTTTATTTTGGTAAGAATGACCGTATTGTTTACCGCAAGGGTTCCAACTGAAGCAATCTTTTTATAGTTCATCTGGGAAGGTGTATCCTCTCCATAGAACTGCACATATGTGCCGCCGCTTATTGATGTAACCTTTGCAAGCTTTGTAGTTGCCTCCGGTTTTGGTTGTGCATTTGTGATAGTCTTAAGTAAATCATTGCTATTCATACAAGTGATACCGCCTTTTCACATCTATGGGTCATTAGACCGCCTTGTGTAAGATTCATATCCCAGCCTACTTCAACATATTTATCTGCTATGCCATATTCTGGTATCTCTACCCAGAGACATTCTTGATAGCCGTGTCCGGGCATGTTCAAGGTGCTAAATGTTAAAGTATCTGTGACCTGCATTGCTTCATTTGCCACCTTAATGGTGTAAGCGTCCAGAGTGTTCTGATCTGCTATATCCTCTACATTCTGAATGTCTACAATAGTTCTTCCTCTGTTTACTGTTGAATATGGGCTTGCTTCACTATCATTGACATAGGTTGAAATCAAATAAGCTGCATCTACATTCTCCGTGTATCTTACCCACTTGTTTGGAATGTTGAACTTATCGGATTCAATCAATATTCCGTCAGTGATAATTGATGTCTGATTTGCTATATATGAGAAATCAAGCAATCTGTCTGTAGGTGTTACATATTCTGAAGCCTGCCCTACTCCGTTTTCATCAAAGTGAAGTGGAGTGTAATTGATTGCCGCCAATAGTGTATTGGCCAGATGCAAATCAACCTCTCCAATATCCCATTCCTGGGCAAAAGCTTTAGTTGCTGTTGAAGCATCTATATCAAGGTTGTCATATTCATCAAGCAACTGAGCTATATAAGCCGTATATACTGCTCCCGCAGGAACATAAAACCTTGATGTTGTTTTTTCATCATACGCAATCTTACCGAAGTCATACCCGGTTATACGGATCATATTTATATTTGAATTGCCCTCAACATAGGGAACCACCAAAAACTTACCTAATGGCCACTTTGCTTCTTTACCGTCCGGCATCTGAAGACATAACCAGGGTGTTATTCGGTAATCTATGCAATCAATATTCATTAAGTCGGACTTTTTAACATATCCGTTAAATGTCCGCATTACATCCGCCTTTGAATCATATGTTATAGAGCCGTTTTGAATCTCTAACAGTCCTAAGACTGCGCCAAGTGCATTCTCAACGCTGTATTCATATCTGACTTTCCGGGCAGAAGAAAAGAGCGCAGTTGTTATCTGCGCCCTTGTGTAGCCTTCAAAGTCTATATTCATGCCATTTCCTCATCTATTCTGGTTAAGGTGAAGTTGATGATACGGCCACCGCCGTTATACTCTCCCGCATCATTAATCTCCATTTTACAAGGAATACATTCATCTTTGTTCTGTAAATATACACACTTGCTATTGAGATTGATATCATTCAGCTTAAGCATATCTAAACTTGATACATGAGCTGTAAATGTTCTGGTGGATGTTAACCACTCCCCTATTTCATTTACAGGATATTTTCTTCCCAAGCACTGCACCAGCGTATCAGATCGGCTATTATTTGATATAACATCAAATTCTTCATTATCATTCTTCCATAATGGAATGAATCTTGATAAGTCTTCACCGTCTCTGATTACAACTCCGGGACATTTGATAGTTGCATCTATAAAGTCTGTATCTGCGTATCCTGTTACATAGTTTCTTACTGCATATTCATATGTAGTATTAACAGGAACATAGTAATCAGTGAATCCATTATTGTATTCACCTATGATCTCAGCTTTGTCATTTGGTGTCCTACGTCTAACAACGTATAAGGTACCTGCATCCTCTGGGGCCGTACAGTCAATAGTAACTGTATAATTTGCATTGGTTGATACTATAAGGTTTGTAGCTGCCGTGGGTTTCTCAGGTGATAATACAAAACCATAACTACCCCAATCTGTATAATATCCATATATGTTTAAGGCTCTCATTTCAACTGAATATGAGCCATCTTCAAGCATAACCGGTAATGTAAAGCTTTGTTCAGTTCCTGCTTTCATATCTGAATGATATACAACTGAATTATTATCCCTTATAAGTAACTCCCAAGCTGCCTGATCTGCACATATCCATGTAATAGTAGGAAAACTATCCTGAGTTATGTTTGTTATTTCCGGTGCTGAAGTCTGACCGATTACTGTAAAGGTTTGCTCTGGACTATCATAAGAACGGCCATAGTTTGAAGTAAGTGTTACTTTATAAGTTGCTTCTCCTGGTACCAATTCATTGGCAGGTATAGGACATGATACATAGCTTTCGGTAGTTGTATATGTCTTTACAGTTTGGCCCTGGGTAACTTCAACAGTTGCTTCAGTCGGGTAATATATCGGTTGACCTTCATATATATAGTCTCTTGGATTAATTAAATCCCAAGTAACATTTATCACTCTGTCATTTCTACAGTTAACATTTATAGGATATATGTTATCTGCAACAAGGGGAATGTCTTCTGTGTTTATTGTTACATAAGTATCTTCAATATTATGAAAAATTCCTTTTTCATATCCATTTTTTGCTAACTCAGAAAAAACAAAATTTTGTGACGGTCTTAATCCAATCACTAGATACTCAGCGTTTTCTAATTTATGTATTCCGACATTAATATCATTGTAATTATGATATAATACAAATCTTCCATTAGCTAATGTTGTGACTTCATACCTATTATTAGCACTATCATCATAATATATATAACGATAAACATCTTTTTCAGTTGCAACAAAAGAATATGCCCAACAGCTGTCAGAATGAGAAATATCTCCATCAGGCCAAAAAGTATAGGCATCTAATGATGACCAATGTACTTGAGTTCTATCTTGAGGTATATCTGAAAATTTATATGCAAGTATATCATCCGTTATTCTGTAATATAAATCTAAATAATAATAATCACTATATGTATTGTTTGCATTATACCCAAAGATTGCATCCCCAGAATATATTGTTGTTTGTGCAGGATATGGTTGACTATTTAATTGATAACGTTTTTGTATTGCATGATCAAATTGAAGATTAACTGTAGCCATTTCTACCTCACATACATCCAGCAGATACCTGTAAGCCCTGCACTGCATTAATAACATCGTTTACTGTCTTCATTCTGCTCAAATCACAGTTCATATTGATGTTATATGTTGTACCGCCTACAATCTGCTTACTCTCATTGTTTGTATATACTCTTGAACCTGCAGGTAATGAAACTAACTCAGGTCCGTTTTCACCAACCCATGTTGTATCTTCACCTACCTGAACAGTTCCACCCTTTGCTCTGTAGTGGCCACCGCCTCCGTGGTAACTGCTGCCACCAGAAGAATGAACTTCCGGAGTTTTCATTTTAGCCACTTCTTCCTGTTCTTTTTTCCATTCCTTATAAAGCTCAATTATTTCTTTAATTGCCACCGCTAACAGTGCTATAGCAGCGATTATTGCAGCGATTATTGCCAACTGAGGCAACATTGCTGATGTTGTGGCCGCTATGACCGCTGAAAATGCTACAAATATTGCTTTAACCGATGATATAGCCATTGTTAATGTAACTATGACTGCTGCCAATGAAGCGATTGCTATAACAGCTGTCATTACCGGAGTAGGTATTTTTGCAATAGCATCACATACAGCTATGATTATAGGAGCAAGGCTTGCACCTATCTGATTCTTTGCAGCTTCAAAGGATTCATTCATTCTATAAATTGCATCAGAAGCCTGTGAACATGCCTGCACCTGTTCATCTGTTAACACATGACCTAATGCTTGAGCCTCTTGTGAATAAGCTTTCAATCCTTCAGATCCGGCATCAATCATTCCGGTTAACTCAACTGCACTTTTACCGAAGATTTCCATAGCCATCTGGTCCTGTTCGGTTGCATTATCAATTCTGCCTAATGCGTCTATTGTATCCATAAACACATCTTCAGCATTACGCATCTGACCGCTTGAATCCGTTACAGCAACTCCTAATTCTCTAAATGCCTGCGGATTAGAAGCCATACTCTTTTCAAGCTTCTGGAAGGCTCCTGTCATTGTATCAAGTGATACATCAATTAACTCTGAAGCATAGTCCCATCCTTGAAGAGTCTCAACAGCAACACCTGTCTGTGCTGAAAGTGTTTCGATTTCATCAGCATAATCTGCTACAGATGTTATACACTCTCTTGCTGCTGCCGCTATAATACCGAATACGGCCGCCAATGCCATACAACTTTGCTGTAGTCCACTCTGGGCCACTATTGTATCTGACATTTCATTATTCAACTGATTAAGTTGAGCCTGTTCATTATGATATGCTGCTGCCGCTTTATTGATAGCAGAAGTGCTTGCCTGACTCTCAACCAACTGATCATATTTTTCTTTTGCTAACTCAACCTTTTTGGTCTGTAGCTGAATCTTTTTGGTAAGATATTCATTCTTTTCTGCTAACTGATCTGATTTGGATGCACTCTTTTCCATGCTTGAACTTACATCTTTGTATTCAGCATCAAGCTTCTTCATTTCAGAGGTACATTCTTTAATACCTCCCTGAAATTCCGAATAATCTAATCCGAGTGCTATTACTTTTTTGTATGATGATTTGCTCATAACCACCCTCTGATTTCTTTCATACTGTGAATCTCTTTGGTTTGTGGTAATTCCGGTGTATTCTGTGACATTTCTTTGTTATATGAATCCACCATATATATTATGCGTCTGTAACTACTTGCCCAGAAGTCTGAATCACTCATGTTTAACTTTGTCACACATAAGTAATATGCTTCATCTATATGAAGGTCTATTTCATTATTTGCGCAACCTTCTGGGCCAAAGTTTTTTTTAGCTCTTTTTCCGTCTTATCATCAATAGAATCCATCACGGCTTCGTTGAACATTCCTATTATTTCACCATAAGAGCCGGGGCCTATTACCATAGCCAAAGCTTTAGCTTCATCCATGGTAAAATCATCATTGTTGGCCTTAATACCTGCATATAGTACGAATGCACACATATGTGCCGGTGATATAGATTCAAGTCCTTCTTCTTTTTCAAGTGTTCCGAATGCTTCCTGCATATTGGCCATAGCAAGCATGTTAAAGGTACATTTGTATGTCTTATCCTTTAACTTGATAGCAATCTCAGGAACAGGTTTAACTTGTATTGTCTTCATAGCGTGTCCCCTTACTAAAAAAGTAGGGGCAAGCTTTAAGCTCACCCCTTCTTGATTGTTATATTATTGCTTACGGAGTAGGCGGTGTTGGTGTTACCGGTGCGCTGGGTCCATTTGTGAACCATGCTGCTGCCTGCGAAGCTGTGAAATCAGCATTTGCTGCATCTGCAAAATACTCAATCATTGAATCAGATACTCTTCTTACGAAGTCAACAGTCATCTGATCGGTTGAGTAGTTGATGTTTGCTTCTGACTGACTGATATCAGCATTAAGAGGCTGCGGTCTACCCTTAAGGAGCCATACATACTCTGAATCACCAGAAGTCTGTTCAACTTCATATCCGAGAGCGATGTACTTAGCCTGAACACCTGCTTCAATCTGTACCACACCATTTGTAACAGTGTAGTTGTAGATATCTGCCAGAGCTTCTACAGCTATCTTTGTAGTTGAAAGCACTACTGTGATACCTGCCAACTTAGCAGAACTATCAACAATAGCACCATCACCATAAAGCTGGCCTGTTGAAGTTGTGGCTGTTAACTGAACCTGCTGTGCTTCTCCGAGTGATTTAACGTCACCGTAAGTAGTGCCGTTTGTTGTATCGGTCAGAACTTCACAGTATACAGGTTTCTTAATGTTAATCTTGTAAGCCTGCTTACTTGTATTAGTCATTGTTAATTACCTCCTGCACCCTTACCGTGGTGCGCCATATCTGTGCTTCATTTTCAAAAGTGAAATCAGGATCATCTGCTACATAATTGTTTTCTTCATTAAGTGAAGAACTCAATAGTATACCATTTGCAACCGCATCACTTTTATCTTCATAGAATAACTCCACAGAAGACAAAACTGTGACGTTTTGGACTTTTCCATCACCTTTCAGACTCTCAACCATATAAGGGGTTATCATAAAGGAGCCATCCATTACGGCCTGATTCTCCGGTATGCAAGGAATGTTAAGACAATCCTCAATAAATGTCTGTAAATCGCTCACTTTAATGCCCTTTCTATGTATTTATCTACTATGGATGTCACTTCTTGCTCACAAGCCTTTTCAGCCTTATCAACAAAGTGATTACCTTCAACAAATCTTCCATTAGCGGCAACATGACCGCCGTTAACCCAATTCCATCTATAACCGGAACCGGGGCCGCCTGATACAGTAACAAAATAGTTTCCTGTGGATTTACTCTTCTTAACGCTGGATTTGATATCGTCTATGATGTGTGTCTGATTCTTTTTTGACCTTTTCGGTGCATATTGACGGACATAGCCCTTAATTACTTTTCCGATTTCCCTTAAGCATTCCTTAATGGTATCATCATCAAGCTTATCCTGTATCTGGCCCACATACTCAGTAAGATCTGCAAGCACTTCATCACCGTTAGTAGTCATTTTTAATCCACTCATTTGACGGTTATCTCCATATTGAATCTATCCACTTCATAAGTACGGATAATCTCATATAAGTCACCGTTGAAGCGTATATGTGTTGCGTGGTAAGTCTTTCCATCAACAGTAATGTCCGCAAGCTTAAATTCAGCCGGATTAATCTCAAATATGTATGTAGGTCTTAACCCCACACCATAAGCAGCATAAAATTCATTACGCTTTAATGATTTTCTCTGTCCGAATATATCTTGAGTGTTTTCAAGAACCTGCTTACCACTCTTATACTGAGTGACTAATGTGATCGTATCTGTTCTCATGCCGTAACCTCGTATCCGTAGCCAACCGACTTACGCAAGTTTTCTACCTGATACTTCCAACTTTCATCAAATCTGTCTGACAGATCATCTTCATAGTATTCCCTCTGACAGAAAGTTTTAATAGCCTTTGTGATAAGTGAATCTGTATCACTGTTTGCTTTTTCAGCAAGCACACCAGCGCGGATAAGTTCCGCCCTGGCTGCTGCTATATTGTCTTCTATGTCAGAATCAAATTCAGTAGTAGTGATCTGTAGAGCAAGCTTAACTTTCTCTAACATCACTTACCTCCATCTTAAGAAATTGCTGCGAATGCAAAAGCATCAGCATCAACTACATTTCCATCACAGAGAGCCATTGCTCTGTATACTGTAGATCCTGCTCTGAAGCCCACTGAATCATCAGCCTTGATTGTGATGTCTTCGCCGTAGTTGAATACATAGCCCTTCTTGAATGAGCCGAAGAAGATATGCTCTGTAGCTGACTGCTCAGAACCTACCTTTGCAAGTGCGTGGCCGTCAAGAACTACCTTGTGACCAAGGAGCTGGTAATCAATGCCATTCATAACAAGAACACCGTTGCTATCGTTTGCAATAGGAACGATCTTGTTAAAGAATGTTGCTGCAGACATTACCCAAACCGCATCAGTGTGGTAAGCTGTTCCAACTTCTGCCATGAACTTAGCAAGCTTTGCAAGTGTAGGAGACGAAATTGCTGAAGAAGCTGTTACAACAGATGTGATACCTGTTGCTTCTGTTGTGCCGGCACCGTTAAGGATTGCAGCACAGATAGCTGTCTCCATCTTCTCAACTAACTTGTTAACAAGCCATGTCTGGAATGCAGGAATGCTCATTGCCTGGATATCAGCTGTGATCTCAACAGTCTTGATAAGTTTCTTAGCTGTAAGTGATACAGAATCAATTACATCTGCTGAATCTGTTGCAGCTGTTCCCATTGCTACCCAATTAGCATCATCTACTGTAGTTGCTACAGGTACGCTAACGTATCCGGGAATGTGAAGTGCATCGATCTCAGCAATAAGGGGATTCTCTGCTAACTTGCCATAGATCTGATTAAGTGTTTCTGTAGGGATGAGGTCAGCTGCGTCTGTAAGTGCTGTTCTTTCCTCAACAGAAAGGTTCTTTCCCATAAGTTTCTTAAGATATGCGTCTCTGTATTCAACAGAGTCCACTGTAAATCTCTTCTCTTCCATCTTTGTAATTCCTCCAACTTCTTTCTTTGTTCCTTCGATTTCTCCTGTAGAGAGTGCTGCTGCCGTAGCTTTTCTCTCTTCAAGTGCTTCAAGCTCTGCCTTTCTTTCAAGCAGTGCTTTCTTCTCTTCAGTTGCTTTTTCTACATCAGCAACCTCTGTCATATCTCTTACTTCTTCATCAAGAGCAGCAAGTCTCTCAATAACCTCTGTAAGATTCATCTTCTCAATTTCCATTGTTAACCTCCAAAAAATTGAACTTTGCCTTTGCTACCTGTAACTGTTTCTCACGTTCAAGTCTCTCCGCCTGTTCTGCTTCAATCACTCCGTTGAAGTAGTTTCGTGCTGATACAGTTGCTATATCTGTTCCGGGGTTAGCTGGGATACTAACAGCGGAAACATCATACACCTTCCCAATTCGGTGTATAATTCGTGTGTGTGTTGTCTTGTCGTATTCATCATCCTCTACAGTAAAAGCAAAAGACATCTGATCAACCAGACCGCTTCTGATTGCCTCATATACTTCTTTGCTCTGGGATGTGCTTGACAAGTCAGCTTCAATAAGTAGGCCGTGACCGTCTACATCAACAGTAAGAGTTCCATTCTTCTGTCTTGCATAGACCATTCCCTCATGGTTATAAAGGAAAATCACATCACTCATATCTGCTTTGTCGAAAGCATGAGGATCTATTCTTTCTGAATAGTCCACACCGTCATAACTGTAAAGAACATACGGTTCGAATGTTGAAGCGTATCCTCTTACCTTGTAATCATTCTCTTCCTGTGTATCTAAAGAGAATGTTCTATATTCTCGCTCATTCCGGATCATTTTCTTCTTCCTCCACATTTGTAATCTGTTCATCAGTTACTTCTGCTGTATCTAACCTTCTTATAGGTGTATCCCCACCCTCAATAGGAGCCATGTTAAACAAGAATCTCCACTCATTTGGTGTCATTGCTCCACGGTCAACCATTGCAACCATTGCAAGCTTTGTCTGATTGCTTGCATACTGCATTCTGTTTGATTCATATATTACTTCGCTACCATATGAGCGGGATCTTTCAGAGAAGCACTTCCATGTCAGCTCAATACTTAAAGCCACAAGGAAAGGTTCAATCTTTGCTTCATAGAACGCATTAAGCTGCTGCTCTGTGTAATCACTACGCACTATTGCGTCTGATACGCCAAAATACCTGTATACATCCTCGCGGAGTTCTTTCCTGGTCTCCCAAGATACTACTGTGGGTGATAATGTTATAGGTGTGAACTCCTGGTTTGCATCCAGGGCCGCTATACCACCTTCATTGTTAAGATTCATGTAATCAGCAACAAATTGCTCTTTAGACTTCTTAACATCTTCGGGGTTAAGCATTGCCTTTGTGTTTTTCAAGATACCTCTGAGATTAGCCGTGGCCTTGATTGCATTTGATACACCCTGATTAGTTGTGTTGATAACATCTAACACTGTAAGAATAGGGCTGTTGTCTTCTCCGGCTATATCTCCGGTACAATAGTCTTTTCTTAAGACTGCTAAATCATCCCACGGTATAACATAGGTATCTGCTACACCGTCAAAGTGAAATCTGATAAACAAGCCATTATTGGCTTCTAAGGCTTCAAACCAGCTATAAGGTACAGGATAAAGTCCTATAACTCTGTCTAATTCGTTGCGCTCTAAATAGATAAATACCGTGTTTTTCAGTTCCAGAAGAGTTCTTGTCTTGTATAAGAAATCCTTACCGTTCATATACATGTTTGGACGGACATTCAAGAGCTTTGTTAACTCTTTATCCTTGCAGACCGCATTTGCTTTACTTGTATGTTCTGCTATTGGTCTGATACATGATCTGATAAGATAACTCTTATACATATCACTTCCGAAGGGTGTAAACACCGCCTGGAATGTTCCTAACTCACGATAACGTGTAAACTTGCTTACGAAGTTACGCGCTCCACTGAATAACTTGCTTATTATGCTCATTTCTACCTCACATATGCTGTGTACTCATCATAGTGTTTTGTATATCCAACCCAAGCATTCAATAGAGATACCATTCCATCAATTCGCCTGTTCTGTTGGATTTTCACAGGTTGAATGGTTTCAATACCATCTGCATTGGTTGATTTTTTAGCTGTATTTAAGAGGCACCATCTCAACATTGGATTATCATCGTATATAACCCTATGTTCTTCGAATGCTGCACCCATTAATTTCATAGGTTGTGACCAGGTAAACGGACCCTGTGCGGTCTTCTCCATTTCGAAGCCGTAGCTTTCCATTTCCGGAACCCAATAACCTGTTAAAGCGCGGTCATAACATATCCACAGAGGACGGATATCATGCTTGTTAACCATTTCAAGGAACCATTTTGTTACATTGGAATAACTTACTTGCGCTCCTTCATTGATTTCAAGCCATCCTTTTTCAGCCCAAAGCCTATAAGGTGCTTCTTTGCTCTGTGTATTGTCTAATTTGTCTATTCTTGCCTGTGGTAAGAAGTATTTTTGTAATACATAGACGTTGTAATCATCAGGCTTTTGTATTAACAATGTTGCACAGGTCAAGTCTGTAGTTGCTGATAAGTCACACCCACCGATTGCATAAGATCCGTGGAGGTAATCCATATCAATTTTTGTCTTGTTAACGGCATTCTCTAAAGGCATCCATGCAGATACCTCATTTTGCTTCATGTCAAAGTCTTTAACCAACAATGTGGGCAAATATGAAGCGTCATTTCTTGCACGTTCAACATCATCCGCTAATTGAATATAGCTCTTGATAGTCCCTAGACCGGGGTTTGCTTTTATCCAGCATTTAGGATTCTGCCATTCATCAAGTGAGTCCAGCTTGTATATAACCGGAAAGAGTCTATCATCCTTAATAGATCCCAGAGCTACATCAGTAGCGTAATCGTGTAAATTATCATATAGGCCCTCTCTTCTGAATCCAGAAGTGGTAATACAACCAATAAGGGGCTGTTTTCTTGCTTTCATTCCTTGACGAAGAACGTCATACATATTACGGTCCTTTTGTTCATGGATTTCATCCAAGGCCGCAAAATGAATATTCAGACCGTCAAGGGATTTACTCTCATTCGGAAGAGGCTTCATGATACTTCTTGTCATTTTGAAGCTCAATCCTTCACGCGTAGACTTAATCAAGGCTCTTAAATCTTCATTCTGGTCAATGATGTTCTTTGCTGCGTTGTATATTATCTTTGCCTGGTCAAGCTTTGTGGCCGCTGAATACACTTCTGCACCAGGTTCACCATCTGCTGCCATCATATACACCGCTATACATCCGGACAGAAAAGACTTGCCGTGTTTTCGTGCAACTTCAAAGAAGTATTCTCTAAAGCGTCTTCTGTTGGTTTCCTTTTCAAGCCAGCCAAAGAGACATTGTATAAATGCCTTCTGGAATAATTCCAATCTAACGTATTCACCTGCATGATCACCTTGATAGTGCTTGCAGAACTTCTCAATGAAGTCTATTACTCTTTGCCCGGACTCTTCTAAAAACCAAAAAGGAAACGAATCATCTTTACAATCCATTTCCTCTGTCATTCTTTTATATATTCCCTTGATCTCTTCGCAAGCTTCTATTTTTCCGCTTGCTATTTCTTTGTAATACTCTTTAACGTAGTTCAACAGGTCTACCGCCGGCTACAAATTTAGCAAGATTCTCTCCTGCCTTTGTGATGCCCTCTGTCTTCTGATCAGGGAGCATCTTATCAAGCTTCTCAATCAATGAGATCATCAGCTTGCTCTTTGCATCGTATACTTTAGACCAAGGGTTTTCACGCTGTATTGTATAGGTACCCTGTGACATATCAGTCACACAGCCCTCTTCATCTATGTGCTGCTTACATTCGTCCATCATTACCAGAACATCAGCAAGCTTATCAATCAGTTCAAGTGATTTCTTCTTGTTGCTTTTATCTATGGACTTGTATATGTTTTTGTATTTTCGAATATAGTCTTCCTTGTTCATTTTTTTGTCCTCTTTTTGGGGAGGGGGGTTATGTATAGTCTTCCGTCCGGCTAGAGAAAGGTTGGGGGCGCGGTCTTTTTGATTTTTTCCGAGAGGCCGACCCCAGGGGGGGGATCTCAGACCAAAATCGGATTGCCTTCTTCATCAAAAGTGATCAAAGGTAACACATTTTGACCATTTATTTGGTCTTTTGCGTGTATTTTTTTATGACAATCGCCGCACAAGCTTATTAGGTTGCTCTCATGCAGTGATATCATAGGATTGTTTATGTTCTCCGGTGTTAAGTAGATCTTATGATGAACTTCTTCTGCAGGTTGTCCACAGAGTACACAGAGATAAGAATCCCTACGCAATATATATTCTCTTTGTTTCTTCCATTCCTTTGAGTTGTAGAAGGATTTGCTAAAGTCTCTAGCCATTTCCTTTTTCTTTCTCCATCTTACAGTATAAGTTATGTTATCTATGTAGTTCTATGTAGTCTTTGAGTACAGGTCAATGAAGTTGCTTTCTGCCTGGTGTAACTTCTCCCATGCCCAGCGATATGTATAACCTATCTTGTCGGCTATACCCTCAACAGTGCAGCTCTTGAAGTATCTTAAGATTAATATCCTCTGTTCCTCTATCTCCATAGACTTAAGCAGTGTTATAACCTTGACCTTCTTCTTATACAGCTCCACTTGATATTCTTCAATCTGCTTTTGATATTCAAGCATTGTGATTATCCTATCTGCCATAGGATCTGCTGGTGTGCTTGTGGTTACATTAATCTCTTTAGGCTTAACTGTTGTATTAGTCAGCTGTGTATACACTTCATCTATCTGTTCCTGCAATACTTCTATCTGGTATGTAATGTGCTTTACATCCTTTAATAACTTAAGACCTTCAGAACCTTTATCGTGAATTTCAGATGTTATCACTTCCTTAGTTTCCTCCCTTTACATACTTGATAAAATTCTTAACCGCCATACACTTAAGAGCTGTCTCAACCTCTGTGATACCATGGTTCTTCATAAATTTATCAGTGTATTCTTTTATCCGGTCATTGGACTCATATAATTCCTTTAGCTCGACCAAGTTCATTATCTACTCTCCCTTATCTCTATTCCTGTTAATTCAACACACAAGTCGCACATGTTGAGTGTATTGTCTGCTGCGACTTCTTCCCATTTAAGCTGCACCGCTTCCACAATTAACCCTATCTCGTCAACGTCCATACCTCTTTCGAATAAAACCACGCACATAGCGGAATAAATCTCCTCGATATTACGTTTAACTAGAGCGCGTTGGGCTTTCATTTGTTCGATAAATTGTTTGTTCACGTTACTACCCCTCTATTTCGATAATCTTTCCTGTTGTTGGGTCAAAATACCAAAACCCGCCGTCATTATTCGGATAACAGATAACTTCGATTTCGTTAACCAGAATAGATCCGTACATTACTCCACCCCCCTTGTACTCTGCATTCCACCAATCTTCATCAAAATCCGTTTCAAAATCCGATTCATTCGGAAACACCGCCTTTAGCACTTCTCCGTTAGTGCCGTTAAGTGGGATTCCATTTACCATTGCACTTGTAATTGCCCATTTCACATCTGGAATAATTTTAGGAGCAAACATAGCATTATCTAGTATTTCTTGATACAACCCCTCGTCTATCTCAATCAATACTTTCATTCCACATAACCCCCTAAATACTTATCATTTGAACGTTCAGACCAATAACTATCCATTCTTTTTAGTGGATATATTTCGTCCAAAGTTGCTTCGGTTACTATGCCCATATCTTCTTCATATTCTTTTGCTACTTCATCTGCTTTTGCTTTATCGGTAAATACACCTATAAGGTACATTTCCACTCCATAACCCATTTCCCAAGCATCAGCCGTTACTACATATACTTTCATTCACTCACCTCACTTATCTTGCGGTCGATAATCTGAACCGCCTTATACAGACCTTTAGCAATATCTTGGTCTACATTGGTATCATAATAGTCGCCCTCTCTATCAATCTCTGCCCTTAACTCTTGTAGGGTTTCCTTTATCATTTGTTTTCCGTAGGCTTCGACTATTGAAAATTCATCTTTTCTCATTCCCTTACCTCACTTTCTGCCACAATATAATACCTATCTGTTGATGTTTCCACCTCAAGCACTAATAAAAACCCAGCATCTTCAAGTGCTTTAACAACTTTATCATAATAATCTGCTGATTTGCTCACGGTTAAATTTGCCAATTTTTTATTCATTCCTTATCCTCACTTTCCATCTTTGCACCGCAATTCTTTCTTTTTATTGGTTTATTTACTGCATCTTCAACAGACCAATTAGCATTTAGACGATATACTAATGTGTCTTTATTCATTCCTACCTTATCTGCAAGTTGTGTAACAGTATATTTTTCTCCACGATATTCCACATAACGATGATAAGATTTATTTCTGTTTTGTTCTGCCATACTTACCCATCTGCAATTTTGTGGTTCATAATCTTTATCATTATCAATTCTATCTAATGTACAATATCCTACTGGTGCTTTATCATCATAGCCATTTTCGTATGCCCATTCTTTAAATTTTTCAAAATCTTTCCATTCATCACATACACTAATCCCTTTTGCTCCATACCAAACATAGTTAGATTTGTTAGAATTTATACATCTCTGTTTCATATCAACCCAAACATGATACAATCTGATATTTGAACCACCATGATATTTAATTTCAGTATTATGTTTTACTTGTTTATATCCTTTTATACATCCACATGATTTAGTATGTCCTGTTATAAGACTACGTGATAAAACATCTGTATAATTACCACAATCACATTTGCACATCCATATAATCGCATTATATTTATTTCTTCCACTAATACCTAAAACAGTTAATTTGCCAAATTTTTGTCCTGTTAAATCTTTTATTCCCAAATTACTCACCTACCTTTGGCTCTTGACTCTTTGTGACCTCACATTCATCACAACCTATACCGTTGTGCTCATTCTTGATACAGATATTGCGGTCACAGTATTTTGGCTCTTGCGGATTGACGGACGGTATAACATCAATGATATTTTCCTTAAAGTAAATCGGAAGATATAACTCTTGCCAATCCCACTTTTTTAATTCATCAATCACCGCCTTTCTACAATCCTCAAACCCTTCGTTGTATGCCATCTGTAATTTTGTGGCTTCGACTTCTATAGGCTCTTGCTCTGATACCTTTAATCTTTCTAATACCTTTGCCGTTTTTGATGCCGATTCCGCAAGTCGCTCTAACGGTTCAATGCACGGTTCCTCTTCTATGGTTTCCCATTTCATATCAATAACTGTCGGTTCAACTTCCAACATCTGCTTCATAATGATTCTGTCCATTTCTTTGACTTCTTCATCTTCTGCATATCTTCTCATAGCCTGATTAACTATAAGTGCTTCTGTTGGTGTTAGGTCGAGATTTACTTCTTGAACCTTATCTTTGTATTCGTATATTTTGACTTTCATATCTCACTCCTTATCTGCAACCTCTTTAGCCCATTCACCGCTTTTAACCTCTTTAATCTGATTGTTAATCTCTTTACAAGCACCAATGAACTCGTCTATTAAATTGTTTTTTCTTTGTTTAAGATACTCAATCTGCTTTCTTTCTGCGTATGTCATATCTACTCCTTTATCATTCGTGCGAAATCAAGTTCCTTGCGCTATCTCAACTGTTTTACTTTCTAAATCTTGCGACCAACTCATCGGTAAATATCTACACCCTACCATAGAACATTCTCCAATAGCACCGATATAACAGTGATAGCAAGGGTTATTGATTTCTGTATATTCTTCGTTCTTATCCATACCTTACTCCTTATGCACAATCGGTAGCCGTTCAATCGCACAATCAAGGCACAATTCCTCTCCGTCTACCTCATACAATGTTACGTTTTCTTCACCGCATTTATCACAGAACCAGATAGGTACATTCCAATAACGGCAATATGGTTTTGTGCAGACCACCGATTCGGGTGGACAATCAACACATTGATTTTCATATCTAACTCCCATTTATTTATTTCTCCTCTTAACCGAACTAGCTATAGACTTCATTGCCACCCGCTTGATATCCGCTGCAACTTTACGTCCCTCATTCTCGGTTTTAATCGCGATCCGATTCGTTTCTTGATAAGCTAAATACTCCGGACACGTTGTATGACAGTTATATTCCAGAGTTACATTCCGATAAGGACAATCAACTCCGTTCTTTAAACACGGTGACTTTACATATCCCCTCACTTAATCTCTCCAATCTGTCCCCTAGCGGAACTTTCAATCAATCCGATACAAGCTAAAATGATAGCCCGGTTAAATCTACTAACGGCTTCGTTGTCTTTATACATCTCTCCGATAACGCAGCCCTCACTTGTGAACTCGTCCCATTCGTCTGGGCTACTATTCTGATTAAGGCCGTGATATTTCTTGATGAATTTCCAATAGGTTGACATAAGAGCATATATGATACTTAATGTATCTTTATTCATACATTTATCTCCTTATAGTTTACATAATAAGTATAAATTAATAACTAGGTAACAAAAGTTACAAAAAGTTACAAGCGTTTGTAACCGTAAAACCCGCATGGTTGACACGCTTATCGGTAAAGTTACAAAGTTACAGAAATTTTTAACCCCCTATATAGGAGAAAAAAATAAGTATAAAAACTTTTTTTATTTTTTTTATTTTCTATGCAACTCTCTTGTTTCTTTTTGTAACTTTGTAACCTTGTAACCTCAAAACGGTATATCTGATAGGTCAACATCTGAAAAATCTTGCGGAACATCATAATTCTCATCTCTAATAGAAAGAATTACGCACCTGACCGAAACACCGTCAATCTTTTTGTTTTTCTTAAGATTGCCTTGTTTATCGGTTTCTATTAGCCCTTGTTTAGCAGCCCATGACAGAAAAGCTTTACTCTGGAAGTTGCCTTGCTTCATAATCTTGTCGAATGTAGAACCAATGATCGCTATCGTATTATCATCTATCCACTTTCCATTAGTAGACGGTGACATTACCTCGTCTCCGGTTGCAGATATAAACGTCTTTCCATTAGAAGCGATAAAACCTTTAATGTATTCGTATGCTCTTTTATGCTCCGATACCTCACCTTTGTTCTTTAAATAGCTGCAGCACCTTTCAATATCAAGTGTTATTCCGTCCTGATAGATATATTTTTCAGAAATATAATCAGCACTTAATATTAAAGCCATAGGGTTAATCTGTTTGTCCTCTTTAGGCGAATCTTTTGTTATCTCTTTGATTTTCTTAATAAAACCGCCGTAGATATCTGTTACCTCATCACCTAATTGCTCGATAATTTCAACAAATTCACCGCCTAGCCAACCGTAATTTGACTTTAATATCTGGGCCACTCTATTACCCTCTTCGCCGTCAAATAAAACAGATCCGTCCGATTCGATATCAATAACACGGTTAATTGCTCCACCTTGCGTTGTTTCGTCTACAAGAGACCTTTCTCCGTTAGTAATAGTGCAATTATGCCAAGACGTTGTGGCTTGTAGTCCCATGTTCTGATTTGACCTATCTTTACCGATTCCGGCACACCAACGGTATATTAATTGAGAAAAATCCTCATCATACTGATTTTTTACTTGTGCCATATCGTCTATTAACATAGGTAAACTATTCAGAACATTTAATCTGACTTCCATTGCGACCGCTGTTGCTTTTGCGTCTGTCATATAAGCTCCCTCTTCTGGGTTAGCCCATATTGACGTTGCTAACATTAGTACAACGGTCTTTCCTATACCTGTACCGCCCCATAATGAGACGATAAACGGTAAAGCCCCGCATGGTTCGACTAGGATTGAAGCAAGAGAAGCAGCCATATTAATGAGAACTTCAATCTGCCCTCTAGCCCTGATATCCTTAACCACCTTGAACCACTTATCCCTATTACCGACCGCCTTAACAGAATTAAATAGCCTAGTAAAAGCGGATTCGTTGTCGAAAATGATATCTTTCTTGTCATAGGGAAGAAACTTTCTCGCGGTTTCTCCGTTACTATCAATATCCTTTATCCAGCCAAGCCTACTTGTTGAAGCGTACTCGACAATTAAATCCGAGTTATACGATTCTATATCTGATAAGAACTTCACTAGGAATGGTGCGTTAATGGAAGTTACCATAACTGAATCGTTAGCAAGCTTTATAATACTCCTCGGACTTGCTATCACTTCACGATCTACTAATGTTCTTCTAATAACACCACGAACCACATATTCAAGCTCGACCTTATATTTCTTTGTCTCGCTGTTCCTTAAGATTCGCACCGGATATATAGGGTGATAACACGCAAGGGATATTCCCTTATCGGTGTGTATCCAGATACCGTTATCATCTGCGACCCAATCACCGCAAACTAACTGTTTATCTTTTAAAGTCTTGAAGTTGGTGACATTCGGTGTTTTATTAGTTTCGTTCTTTCTAGCAAGAGCCTTTTGTTCTTTTTCCCATTGTTTGAACTCTTTTTCTCTGGCCTTGTAGAGCTTATCCCAAGCCGACTTAACGTTTAACTTTTTGGCTTTTTCCATTATCGGAAGAGAAGCTTCGATTCGTTCAACCTCTGTCGGCAATGAGAATAATTCGTCAAAAAGCTCCGAGCTTAATACCGAAGAACTGTCTAAACTTTCGACATTTTCTATATACATCTAATTTGTTTACACCTCCCTCCTCTAAATTGTCCGAATAATATAAGAACTTCTGTAATGCGTTGGTACATAAAATCCAATCCTCTGTTAACGGAACAAATATCTTCGTGCCTAACCTTGCTATCGTAATTGCACGGTATAACTCCCGCTTCATATCACGTTCAGCCTTTTCCTGACGTTCACGTTCTAATCTTGCCTTTTCTCGGCTGCGTTTAGCTAATTCACGGGCTTTATTGTCCATTTGTTTATATGTCCCGCCCAGCTTAAGAAACGCGTCTTTAAAAGAGCAATTTTCCATATTCTGAACTAGGCTGAATATGTCTCCCGTCTCGTTACAAGTGAAACAATGATAACTATTTGTTTTCGGATAGACTTTCATACTAGGGTGACGGTCTTTATGAAAAGGACACGAACACATACCCTGACGGTTAACCTTGACACCATATTCCGCTAATAGGTCTATTATTCGAACCGATTGCAATATTTCTTCTTTTGTCATTCCTTTAATAACTCCAAAATTATCTTTGCGGTTTCATTCTTACGGCATAATCGCCACTTTACACCGTATGCCATAGTTAGACGAAACATTTCGCCGTTTAACCAGCGTCCCGTGTGCCTTGAATATTTGCTCTTCCATTGGTTGATCTCCGATAGATCTCGATACTTTGTACCCTCTATTAAGACAATCAGCGTTATGCGACTTTCAAAAGCCCTTTTACATTCTCTGATAAACCTTGAATAGTTTTCTTTACCGGAACTCAAATTACTACACACTTCCTGTAAATTAGCCTTACGGTCAACTACAACGGACGGGTTATCGGTATTCATATAATCACCAACATCAAGCTTCTTAACCTTATATTCGATACCGTTAGCTTTGAAATATTCCTCTATATGGCTATACTTCTTTTCTCTGGAATCCACGATAATCATTCGAATGGCAATTCCTCATTAATACCGTCAGGAATATTGACAAAATCGGAACTAGGTTGATTCTCATTAGCGGAATTACCTGTAGAACTCTTTGAACCGCAATAATTAACCTTTTCGATAAGGCAGTATGTTCTACTCTGCTTCTGTCCGTCCTTTTCCCACGTATCTGTTACCATACGGCCCTCTATGAGAATCTCCTGACCCTTCTTGAAATACTTCTGAAGGAACTCTGCCGTAGATCTCCAAGCGACACATCTCAAGAAACACTTCTTCTCAATGTCTTTGTACTTCTCTGACCATGCCACAGTAAATTCTGCCATTGCAAATCCACCAACATCCTTAAGTTCTATATCCCTAACCAAACGACCTTGTAGTATAATTCGATTCAGCATCAATATTCTCCTCTCTTAATTTGATATTTCCTTACTCCAACAAGTTGCCTTGTACATCCATATTTTTTTGCAACATCCACATTTCTCATTCCAGACAAAATATCTGCCTTAAATTGCTCTTTGGGAATGTGATACTTGTTGAGTGGTGGCTTTATTGGTTTTGGTTTTTTGTGCCTTACAATCAATCCTGTTCCATAAGCGTGTTTCATATTCTCACTACGATTGCACCATTCCAGATTTGAAACAGAATTGTTTGTTTTATCACCATCAATGTGATTGACAAATTCCTTGCCATCAACAGATTCTATGAAAGCTTTTGCGACTAACCTATGAACTTTATAATCTTTCTTTTCTCCGTTTATTCGGATTTTTACTTTCAAATATCCTGTTGTGGATAAAGTCTGTTTGAGTATTTTGGGATTGTCTCTCCTGACATATTTGTGACCATTCCACAAAGTGAGACTTCTCACATTGCCCAAACTACTTACCTGATAATCAGTACTGATGTCTTTCCATACTTCTTCCATTTATTTTTCCTTCTCTGCTGCTACCTTCTGCATACAGCTCAAACACAACTGCCTTCCGCAATTCCTCTTTGATATCTCAATTAACTCCGCTACTGATTTTCCCGCTGCGGGCATTATCGCTTTACCGCAATCAGAACACTTTTCTTCGGAATACTCTTTGATTCTGATTGCGTCTACCGTCTTACCGAATGCCTTAATGGATTCCACGCACAATCTAACCTTGTGACCGATACACTTTGACGGATCATCGTCATTAGGTGAAAATATCCTTTTAAGAGCTTTAGCATTTGTCTTATTAAGAACAAGGGGTAAGGACTCTTCAAAAAAGACGGTCTGTTTACTAACCTTGTGCTTTGTCTGTTCGTCATAGCATTCCGCAAAATCGATATTGGTAATTGTTACAACTTTTTCCGCCCCGGCTGTTCCGATTAGTTCAGCCGATATAAAATTAGGGTCAATTATTTTGATAAAGCTATCTAACATTCTCAATCTCCCTCCTCTATTAATTCAGACACTTCATTATCCGGACCCTCATAGCCCCAATAATGGTTTTTAACCTTGCATTCGTGATAAATACCGATTGCCTCTCTGAATAGGTCATAACCCTCGTTGACAAACTCTTCCGTACAGACATATACTCTAGGTGCATAGGGGGCGGTTTTTTCTTGAGCTACAAATACGAAGCCGACATCTTCAAATGTGTTCTGGAAGAAGCCCTCTCTATACATACCCGCTTGAAACTTATAACCGTACTTCCTAACTGACCTTTCAAACGCACCGTCCGCACAGGAATCAGTTGTCTTGTAGTCAACTAGATACTTTCTTCCGTCAACCTCTGCGATACAATCAGGTCTCACTTTGCACTTTTCTCCGGTCATTTCATCTGTCCAGAAGAAAGATAATTCATGTTCGCCTTTTAAGAAATTACCCGCTAGGCAATCTCGGTCAATGGCATTTTTCATTCCCTTAATCTTTTCGAAGTCCTCCGGGGTTATAATGTCTCTTCCATTAACGGAATCTACGAATCTCTGCCACTCTTCCTTACCCTCTTTTGTTCGCCTGTCAACATTGATACCAACCACAAATTCATCAAAGAAACTTTCCGGTTCCAATATGGCCTTATGTACCGCCCTACCGAATAACAATGACGGTGTATCTTCTTTTGGTGTCATTTGTTCATATAAGAAGTGCATAGGGGTTTTCTGTAGAATCACATTTAATTCCGACCTACTGACACCCTCTCTCTTCCTATATTCAGAATTACTTATCCTTTCCATTAATATCCTCCCTACTGATTTAACGCATTCTTAATGCCGTCTAATGAAGCTTTAGTCTCTTCATATCGGTTATACAATTCGTCCCACAACATCTTGTCAGGCATTTGACGTAATGCTATCTGCTTCTTCTCGTCCGACATTCCCTTAACGGTATCAACGAATCTTTCATACTCTAATTCACTCATCATTACAGTTTTCCTCCTCTCTTAACCTTTTGCGTCCACTATTTGGACAAATACCTTGCCCTTGCAGCCATTCTCATAGACCTTATCCATAAAGCCCTGACAATCTTCCTCGGTACACCAAACATCAATCACGTTATCCGAACACCCTGTATCTTCTATTTCATAGGTGCCGATATAACTTCCAATAGTTCCGTCTGGGTTTCTCTGATACACAACCGCGGTCATACCTATCAAATTCAGGTCTGACATTGCACATATACCCTCTCTGACTTCTGTACCGCTTGCCGTCTTGCCGGGAAGACAATAGGCTGTCGCGTGTGCCTTAATCAGAACAGGTGTGTTATCTTCTGCTCTTACGTTTAAAGTCGAGATAGCAAGGATAAGAAGCATTAATACCGCTATTATCTTTAATCTCATTTATCCACTCTCCCATTGTCTGACTAGCACACAAGAGGATTCCGATAGCTACTATTCCCATAGCAATAGGTGTTTTACCATTGCCGGAGAATGATTCCGCTAGTCCCGCGAATCCTACAAGTGTAGTGAAAAATCCGATACCTGTTACAATGTCCGTTTTTCTCATACTTCATTCCGTTTCCTTTCCTGTTACAAGCCATACAATCTCGTCTCTTGATAAATGAAGTGGGATATAAAGCCGTTGTATGTCCCTTAACGAGAACTCAACATTGACTAACTTCTTGTGATATGCGGGCTGACTTATTCCTAATATTTCTGCCATTTCGGATTGTGTCTTACCCTCTCTCGCTTGAAAACCTCTGATTAGTTGGCTTGTGTCATATTGTCTGTAGTTGTCTTTTAGTGCGTCTACTCTCGGCATTTTAAATACCTCTCGCTTTGCTCTGAATGCTTGTTTCTTTCTGCATATATGCAGATTTTAAACAAAAAAATCATCTGCACTAATGCCGAAATGCTGACATAACGTCCTGATCTGTGGCAATGTGAAATCTTCTTTGCCGTTAACTTTCTTGTTAACACTCTGAATGCTGATATCAAGTAATTCGGCTATTTCTGTCTGCTTAATGTTGTTTATTGCCATATAACCCTTGAAACGTCTGCAATCCATATCTAGTCCCTCCTCTCTATATATTGTGGTTTCTCTTAATCACTATTGAAACTATAGCATTAATTCTGCAAATATGCAATAGCATTTTTTAAATTTTTATTATATAATTTTTGCATAGCACCGATATATTAATAAGAAGGGAGGAAAACCTTATGGATAATATTATTGGGAATAGGTTGAAACAATTAAGGATAGAACATCAATTAACAATGGAAATGATGTGTGAAGACTTTAATTATCGTTTTAATCAGAACTTGAATACTAGCCAAATATCACGTTGGGAAAATGGAAAAGTAGATCCCGGTCTTTCTACAGGACGGCTACTTGCCAAATATTACAATGTTAGCCTTGATTATATAATCGGACTAACAGACATTAAAACACCCTCTCGTCTTTTGGCTTACGCTAGGAAAATGCAAAACGCTATGTCTGAACCGCCTAAACGTAACGCATATAACATTCCTGTTAAGTCTATTAGTGACGGCCCATTAAGTAGTGATATAGATGATGATTTAGAATTTGAATTTATGAATCTGGACGATTAACCTATGAAGATAGAACAAATAAGTAAAAACTCATACCGTGTCCGCAAACAATACAAGGGACGCTCATACACCCTCTATTTCGACCGAAAACCGACCGATAAGGAAGTTAATGCTAAATTGTATGACGCGTACAATACAGAGGGGATAACGGCGAAAAATAAGGGCAAATTGAGGGGATATATGCAAGAGTATCTTTCTATTAAAGAGAATGTGCTATCACCCTCTACGATTCGTTCCTATAAACAGCTTATCGGAATGTTTCCGGAGTGGATTCTTAATATGAACATAAGCGATATTGATCAATCTGACGTTCAACGGTGTATAAATGACTATTCTATTAATCATAGTCCTAAATCGGTTAAAAACTTAAATGGATTCCTGATAACTGTACTTAAGATGTATAGACCGAATTTTAGAATCAATGTAACATTGCCTAAACGTATACCGAAAGACATTACTCTTCCAACTAAAGAAGAAGTTATGGCGATTTTAACAGAATTAAAAGACACCGAATACCATATTCCTATTCAATTAGCTTGCTGCGGATTGAGAAAAAGTGAGATTGTGGCTCTGACTATTAATGATCTTGACGGAAATATTCTTTCTATTAACAAGGGTATGGTGACAAATAAAGATAATCTTTTAGTTGTTAAAGATATGCCTAAAACTGTAGCAAGTGTGCGTCAGATTTACATTCCAGATAAACTTGCTGCAGAGATAAGGGGGAGGGGGTATATTTATAAGGGCTTTCCGGGGAATATTTTAAGAGCATTACACCGGACACAAGACAAACTCGGTATAGAGCGATTCAGATTGCACGATTTACGACATTTTTACGTCTCGTATGCTCATTCTTTGGGAATGCCTGACGTTGAGATTATGAGAGCTGTTGGACATTCAACCGATTCAACTACAAAAAGAGTGTATAGACATTCATTAGACAGAAATAGGGAAGAACAACGTAGAATTGCGGATTCGTTGCTATAGTCCGATAATTCGTACTGACAACTTTACTGACAACTTTTTTATAACCACACGTTATTTTAGTGATTAATTCGTTTATAATTTGACTTAAAGAAATGCAATAAAAAAGGGGCTTAAAACCGCTAAATCTAGTAGTTTCAAGCCCTTTTCTAATTAAGCTGATAACGGGAATCGGACCCGTGACCTCACCCTGCAAAACCCTAGTGTTTATGCGGGTTTACAAAAATCGCTGACAATTTTACTGACAAGTTTTGAAAATATCTGGTGTTATTTTCCTTTAAGAATCTGATTTACCCTGTTCTGAATCTCTGCGTAATTGTATCCCGCTTCGGTTAATTTCTTACGTCTATCCGCACCGCTACCCCATTTGCCCTTTATAACCTCTCTAGCAACCTCGTCAACGGTCTTTTTAGGGCTTGTAACGGGCTTGTCTTCCGTTAATGGAACATTCTCCCACTTCGGCCTAGCATAAGCGACAATGGACTTGTTACGGGGCCGAGAACGTCTCATAACTGAACCACCGTTATCGTTACTGTTAATGGACGTATTACCCTCGATAGATATTATAGCACTACCACCAACCGATAACACTAACCCAACGTGCTGACAAGGATAATTTGATGTATTCCATTTGAAAAACACTATATCTCCCGGCTCTGGATTCGTCACGATCTGCCCGCGTTTCTTAAACTCATTGTATAAAGCCGAACAACTAGCGGTCTTAATAGGAAGTAAGCCACTGTCCTTAAATACCCATTGAATGAACGTCATACACCAAGGATACGCTGCACCGCTTACTTCTTTTCCATAATACCAGGTATTATATTTAACTTTATTACTGTTCGGAGGATATTCCTTAACACCAACCTCTCCTAAAGCTCTGTTAATTATCTGCTGCTTCGTTATTGGCATCTTTCTTGACCTCTTTCTCTTTTAATTCTGCTAACTGCTTAAGCATCTGGACAACTTTGTCATATCCGATCATAGCTCCTACCCATATGGCTACAATCATAAGACCAAGGCAGATTATGTTATCAACTGTCCAAGGTATATCTGAAAGAGTATAGGCTATTGCAGTACCAAAGCCGCCCACAATGATAGCGTTAGCAAGTGCTATTGCATTTGATGAATAGTCCTTGCCTGCATTCTCATACCACTTTTTGATTGCTTCTGTTAATAAGCCTGCTGCCAAACTACCGCCGGCAAATAATAAACTAAAAGTTACTAATGTTACTGTCATTGTTTTTCTCTCCTTTTTCCTTAATAATGTTAAAAATCTTAACCAACGTGCATGAGGCTAACTCTGTTCCAAAGAATGCGAATATGCACGTTGTTAAAGTGTCATGCGTCATTCCGGTTATTATCGAACAGATAAACTCCAGAATGCTATATATCAATATAATTGCAATGCTACCAAGTAAGAATTTAGTGAGCTTTGCAAGTTTTTTCTGTTTACTTATTTTTCCTGTTCTTTTTGTATTCATGTTCAATATCTGATAGTAACCACATAGTTACAACAACAAATAGATTCAATAATACGATAAAGGCCAAAATGCCTAAAATACATGCAATATATATTAGAATTATTCTCATAATTCATTGACCTCGTGTGCTCTTTCTCTTAAGAAGTCATTTAACTCTTTTTTTGCGGTTAATACGTCTCTGAAAGCACCAACGTCTTTTCTTGCGTCCGGCACTGAATGGTTGCATCCTAATTGTTCAAGACCATCTAAAATAGCATCAAGCACTCGCGTCTGCAAACATTGCTCAGCTGTCAATGCTTTAATCCTTTTGTCATACATTTTGAACTTCATAAAATTCAAGCAAATATTCCACGCAAAACCGCCAATTACCAATATTGCTCCTGCTACCTGACTTGCTTTAATTAGCAATTCCATTATTTTCACTTCTCCTTTTATTTTGTTGTGTCCTTGTAAGTGACTAAGCCGCCCTTGTTTGCTTGTTGTGTATAGGGGAAATTATCTAAGGGGACGGACAGCCTAGCCACTTTAAAGAAGGATTATGTCATACGCTATAAGCGTTTATGACCTTATTCTTCCACGGGTGCCGGCTGCGAGAATGATTCTGATCTCATAAGGCCACCTGTCTTACTAAAAAGCATTACGGTACAATAAGCGGTCTGTGCATTGCCACCGTATTTAGAACACTCCGAATGGAACTTGAGAACGGCTTCCTGTTCGTCCTCAATTCTTGTAGTAAACTCTGCTTCTCCACCGCTCTGGTTGATTGTGAATACTGTGATTCTAAATGAATTGAACATGTGTTAAACCTCCTGAATTGATATAGTTACTTTTGCCGTTGTTTCCAGCGGACTATCAAAGACCACTTTAATGTGGTCTATTGCCCTTGTTGCTGTGTATGAAGGAGCATTGCCTTCTGAATTTACAACATACACCGAAAGATTCCCGGATACATCCGTATTAAAAATTACTTCTGTATCACCTATATATGCTTCTTTGGTTTCTGTGTATGGAGTAAGATTATTCACACCAGCTCTTACACCGTTAAGATCCGCATCTGTATAGCCTTTGTTGATGTTAATCGTATTGATAAGAGCTGAAAAGTTTCTTTCGAGGTTAGTCACTCTTTTGGCTAACTCTTCTATAGTTATCTCTGCCATTGTTTCCTCCTTATGTTCAATCCTCTAAAACCGCTACTAACATCTTTCAATGCCGTTGCGTAAAACTTGGATTGAGTAGTTTTTCTTGCGTATCGGATAGGGATTTGCACCCTATATGATGATATTGAGAGACATCTGTAATCATCTTACTCTCTAACTGATAAGCGTCTACTTATTCCGCCACCGATACTTTTTATACATCTTGTCTGCCGTAGAACTGAAGCTCCCATACGTTGACATTAAATGGTGTTTTAGCATTCTTGTTCTGCGTTACATATACTCTTATTGCTGAATAGCTTTCAGTATTCGGTACAATGTACTCATTTGAACCTGAGTCTGCTGATAAAGCCGTTGGTGTAATATCTATCCAATTATCGTTTAGTTTGCCTTGTAGTTTGAAAGCACCAACTATATTGGCATTATTATCGTATGTACTGTTATAAAGCGTTACTTTATTAACTCTCACGGGAGATGTAAAAATGTAACCGATATAAGCACCAACATTATCATTGCTTGCACTTGCCCATTCATTTGATATAGTTAACAATCCGTCAAATGCTTCATAATAACCAACACTGGCATCATATACAGAACTACCAAAGCACTCCCCACTCGGAGCCGTATTGCTTGTCATAGTCGGCACTTTAACATTTAACACCGACTCAAAGTAAGTTGAATTACAAATTGCTGTTAGCCAATCGTTATCAGTCAATAACGTATTAGCACAGTAATTATTTAGGCCAATATAACTCATAGCCGTTGAATCTGCACAAGTTCCACTAGCCCACGTTGTTGACCGCACCATATAATCCACTGCATTGTTATCGTTAATTAAGGTTGATAACGTTGTGGTGTCATTGAGTATATCTGATAAAGTTGTGTAAGAAGTCTTATCGTATATATCCGCACAATTAAGCCATATCTGAATATCATCCGTAGGTGTCACAGTAGATCCATCCGGTACATAAGACAGTGTTACACTTTCAGTCTGACCATCTGTGGTAATGGTTACTGTATCACTCTTTGTATGTGTTCCATCAGTCGCAGTGATTGTATAGATACCTACTGAATGAACCGTGAAAGTGTGTGGAGATACACTTGCGGTCTGAGGGGTTTCTCCTGTTTTACCACATGAACAGGTTGAATTTGACGGAAATGTAACTGTAATAGTTGCATTAAAATATCCCAGGCTTACTGTATAGATCTTGACCGTATCAACTGTTAATGTATATGTAGCTGTTGAACCGCTTAAACTTGCTTCAATATTCCATGTTCCGAACTCAGGTATATCAGCTTCAAACTGACCTGTTGAGGTTTCGGTTAATGTGACTACTGTTAATCCTTTTGTGGCTGTTACTGTTGAACCTGTGGTTGTAGTTACAATAAGATGTGGAAGCAATCCACCGCCGCCGCTACTTGAATTAATCCATTTCTGAGTAACAGCGTTATATGCTAATACCTGTCCATTTGCAGGGCCGTTTATGTTTACATCATAAAGTTCAGATAAGTTAGTTAATCCAGCTGAAGCATTAAGTGCGCCGTTCTGGTCTACGGTAAGATTGTTACCTATGGTGCTGAAAGGCTTATTCTGTACCCTATCCCAAGTGATATTAGATACTTCGGAACTCTGTTCCATGTAATACTTTGCATTGTTGTGATAATATGGAGATCCCGGACCAACCTCTTCACCGTCCTGGGTACCTCTGGCATATCCTTCAGACATCAGCCTATTATCATCTGTTTCATCAATAATCTGTTCACCCTGTTCAATAAGTTCTGATATAGGGTTATAATATGTACTTGCTCCGAAAGGATCTCCGCTGATTGTATCCGGCACACATAAAAATGTGCATGAAGCTGTTGATGTTCTTCCAGAATCAGTAAATTTCACATCCATTACCACATTACCGGCAACTGCC
>Ga0247611_10002471_pt1 | contig 29728 bp, 42 predicted proteins | sample 177DNAGHGhighgp2_FD_192422 | JGI IMG/M metagenome (GOLD analysis project Ga0247611, IMG submission 192422) | Sheep rumen microbial communities from Palmerston North, Manawatu-Wanganui, New Zealand - 1770 DNA GHGhigh gp2 | ecosystem: Host-associated > Mammals > Digestive system > Stomach > Rumen... | reverse complement strand
CGATTAAAAGGGGGTTGAGGTGGTGGATAAGCTCCCGATTTATATAACATTAATTGATATTTTTAAAAATTTTTGATATAATATATATGTAAGATATGGAAGGGTTGCATAGCCTGGTTTAATGCATCGGTCCTGAAAACCGACGATCCGCAAGGATCCATGGGTTCGAATCCCATTCCTTCCTTTAACTTAAATAATGCGTAACTCAGTGCAGAGCAAATGCCATTGTGCTGAGGTGCCTACCACCTAAAAGGGGTTATGGCTAAGCGACTTCATGGGATACTTTGAAAATCGTGAAATTTCTTTTCAGTGATGATTAGAAATTATCTTACGAACGTAAGGTGCTTAGAGTAGGTAGCGCAAATATTCATTTCTAGTTAGGACAATGTCTCATCGTCTCCATAATAGACGCCTCAGTGAGGAAGAATCCTTGTTAGACATATTGGTTGGCCCCAAATGTAAACCAAGGAAAGCCAATAAGGAGATATGCCGTGAAGCTCAGTAATGAGTGTATAAGATGAGGTTAATGTACGAGTAGCCCAAGGCAAGAACAAGTAGATAAAAAACAATTTTTATCTGTGGATAGATAAAATTTTTATTCTGAATGGTGGGTGAAAGTTAGAGGTAATCAGTCCTCTCCAAGATTAAAGAGAAGCCCTTTTGGGCAGGCTCTTAGCTCGTGGAATTCGAGTGGGGTAAGAAGTTCTAGGGTAGCTCCCTATTGCTCAGACTTATCTCCTTGGTAGTCTAATAAACAGGAATGTTTTATTTTGTAGGGCGAAGGTCCACGTATTTATTTTAAGTTATTTATGGGTCGGTAACTCCAGCGGCGACGAGGGCGGGCTGTAAACCCGTTACACGAGAAACATCGAAGGTTCGAGTCCTTCTCGGCCCATTAAAATAATTAAGAATTATCTTAGTTGTTTAATAATCCATAGTAAGTGAAAGCCTAGCGTTAGGGAGGAAACATTTACTTAATTCCTCGCAGAACAAGACTTCTGAAAAGCTATTTTGGTTGAATAGATAATGCGGAAAGTAGCTATGGATTATTTTTCGGGATGTGGTGCAGTTTGGTAGCACGCTTGATTTGGGATCAAGAGGTCGCAGGTTCGAATCCTGTCATTCCGACTGGCTTGGGCTGTGGGACTGCATGGGGTGGTCGCCTGCTTTGCAAGCAGGAAATTCAGGCTGGTTCGATTCCTGCACGGTCCATTATAATGTCAGATTAACTCAGCTGGGAGAGTGCGACTCTTACAAAGTCGAGGTCGATGGTTCAAATCCATCATCTGATATGCATAATATTTTGGGATGTGGCGCAACCGGTTAGCGCAGTGGTCTTATAAACCAAAGGTTTCGAGTTCAAGTCTCGACATCCCAACTTTGTTGGGGGTTTAGCTCAAATGGTTAGAGCGTTTGACTGTTAATCAAAATGCTATAGGTTCAAGTCCTGTAATCCCCGCTAATGCAGGCGTAGTTCAATGGTAGAACATCAGCCTTCCAAGCTGAATACGTGGGTTCAATTCCCATCACCTGCTTTGCTTAATAGCGAATATTGCCTGGATAGCTCAGTTGGTAGAGCGGTAGACTGAAGATCTACGCCGTCATTGGTTCAATTCCAGTTCTAGGCACTTTAAAAAGGAGAAATGGTCGAGTGGTTTATGACGACATCCTGCTAAGATGTTAAACTTTTTAAGTTTCGAAGGTTCAAATCCTTCTTTCTCCGCTTGGGCGATTATCATAACAGTAGTGAACGCGGCTTTGACCCGCGGTGCCCAGGGGCAGCACCTGGATCGCCTGCTATTTTTTATAAAAGGAGTTTTTTATGAGTAAAAAATGGAGTTTAGTTGGCACTAACGCTATTAATTTCGATAATCTTGAAACAAAACAAGAAAGAAATCGAAGAATGCATCGTTTTAATATGGCAATTAGAAAAATGGAGCAGCAAAATAAAACAACTTCTTCATCACATAAAGATTCTAAAGAAAAATAGTAAAACATAGATGGGTAATATAATGGATAATATAAGTTTAAATTCCATTGTATTATTAAATATTTTATATTTCCTCTATCTTTCCTTTCCTTTCTCACCAGCCTCTTGATTTTCTTAAGAGGCTGGTTTTTTTGTATTTTATATATAAAAAAATTTTTGTTGGGGCGCAGACACTCGCATATGGGAATTAAAAATGGATTTAGGTTTTTTTATTTGCGTATTTTAGTAAATTTATTTTGGACAAAAATAAATAATTTATTGTTTTTATTTTTTATATATATTTAGTATAAGATTTCATATGAAAATCTTACAAAAAACAGGAGGAGACAGCAGTGGTAGAATTACTACAACACTATTCTTTATCCGACATAATTGTGTTTACTATCTTTTTAGCTTTAGCAGCAAAAAGTTTCATTTCTTTTATGGATTGGGCCGCTGCTCGTCTTAATATTATTTTTGATAAAAAACAGAAAACATTAAATCAAAAATAGCAAATTGAAAAAAGATTACAACACGGTAGTTAGATAATGAAAAAACTACAAGATGATCAAGCTAATACAGATGAAACTTTAAATCAATTAACAAATAAAATTAATATATTAATTGATTCTGATATGGATTCAATTAGAGCATATATAACTAAAGAACATCATTATTATTGTTATTAGCGTAAATGGATAGATGATTTTACATTAGATTGTTTATAGAGAAGATTTCAACATTACGTTGATGAAGGCGGAAACTCTTTTATAGGCGGTTTTATGAATGACTTAAGAGATTTACCTAATCAACCGCCGCCAGAATAGTAAAATTAAAATAGGAGAGAAAAGGAATATGTCAACAGAATCAAGCAATTTATATCCACCTATACTGTTAGATACATATCCAGCCGTATTAAAAAATTAGGAATGTCGTATTTATTTCTCTTTATCTATATATAATTCTATATATGAAATAAATCAAGTTTTAGTTTCTATTACAAATCAAAAAACAAATGCATCAGTTTTAAATAAAATTTATGCGGCTGGACAAATGATAAAACCAATCTAGATAGATGATACTATCTCTAATGATTTTAAATATTTTATTAGAATTAATCCTGAAGAGGATTTTCGAAATGAAGAATTTGAAATTAGAGAAATTTATAAAATTCAGTTACGTTTTATAAGTTCTAAAATCACTACTATTGATTTTGCAGATATTACTGATTCAAAAACTGGAGTTTATGTCCCAACAGCATTTTGGTTAAATAATAATAGAAAATTTTTTTCAGAATGGTCTCGTGTAGGATTAATTAAGGGCATTAGTGTTCCGACATTACATATTAATGATTTTTCTGACCAATAGACAAATCAAGAAAATTCTGAAATAATTATTACAAATGCGGAAAAAGTAACTGATTTAATGGGATATTTAAGCTTTGAAGAGGAAAATGAAAATGAATATTTAAAAACTTATAGAATTAAGTTATATGAAAAAAATAATCTTGAAACCCCTGTTTTTGACAGTCAATAGATTAATTAGAACATATATGGATAGAATCACTTTACTTATACCATTCCTTATGGATATGAAAATGGTGTAAAATATAGATTAACAATAGAATATACAACAAATAATTTATATAAATCAAATAATTCATATGATTTTTCAATTATTGATTATAATTCAGAATAGATTCCAGTTACTATTGAAACCATCCCCGACCAATAGAATGGAAGAATTGATGTTCATATTCAATCAAAAACTAGTCAAGATACTTTTTTTGGAAATTTAACTATTAGACGCACTTCTTCCAAGTCTAATTTCCACATTTGGGAAGATATTAAAAATATTCAAATTACAGCAGAAGAACTGTTAGATTTTGTCTGGAGCGATTTAACAATAGAAAGCGGCGTTTGGTATAAATATGGAGTTCAAAAAAGGACTCTACGCGGCGGCCGCGGCATTTTAATAAGAACAGAAGAGCCCGTTATGTGTACTTTATAGCATATTTTCTTAACCGCAGATAATTGTCAATTAAAAATTCAATTTAATCCATCTATTAGTGATTTTAGATATAATGTATCTTAGTTTCAACAAAATACAATAGGATCGCAGTTTCCTTTTGTGGTACGAAATGGAAATAATTATTACAGGTCTTTCTCTATTGGAGGATTAATTAGCTCTTTTATGGATACCACGGACTGGTATGATCCACATTTTTACGATGGAAGTTTCCATGATGATGAAAATGAAATTAAAGCTTTCACTTCAAAAGCTGAATTATATAAAGATTCTAAAACATTATATGAAAACTATAATAAAGAACATAAAATTGATGATTATTCTGATTTTATTTATGAAAGAGTTTTTAGAGAAAAGGTTTATGAGTTTTTATATAAACATAATGTAAAACTATTTCGATCAGAAACAGAAGGTAATATTTTAATAAAATTAATGAATATAGCTTTTCAACCAGAGCAAGTTTTAGGAAGAAGACTTTATTCATTTACAGCGACCGCAGTGTAGGTTGATACAGCTTCTATCGCAGCCTGCGACAAATATAATATTCAAAGCATTGGATCGTCTTATAATCCAAATTTAAGTTATTATCACGAAGTTATGGGACAAGAAGTCAGGACTTTTTCTGTAGATTCTGATAATATTATAAAAACAATTATTGAACCAAAGTTTAAAAATTCTACAAAGGAAAATTATATTCATAATGCAGAATATTTAACATGGGTAAGAATTGAAATTACTTCTGAACCATTTTTAATACAATCTCAAAACAATGTCTTAACTTTCACAACCGATCCAGAAGATAAAAATGTTATTGCTGGTTATATTGTTGAAGTTAATGGCCAAGATATGATTATTAAACCTAGTATGAGCAGAAGAATAGATGGTTCAATCCAATATATAGGTTTTCTTGAGTTAAGAACAAATATTACAAGCTTAAAATTTAAAACACCAGGGTCTAAATATAAAATATCAACAATGATAGATTATTGTGTTGTTTTAAAATAGCAAGAGGATATATCAAAAATACCTATAAAAGTTTCCTATGAACAAGGTATTGGACAACTATATGGTACTTTTAATATGAATGAATCCTTAATTAAGAAGATTAGTAATAAATATTATAATAATAATTCAAAATACCTTAGACATTTAGCATATATTGGTAATATAGATATATAGGGGCCTGTTAATGCAGTAATCTTTGTCAAAGATTCAAAAGATGATGCATTTAATAAGCATATTTTAGAAAATGGAGTTTTAGCATTATCAGATGATGATGTAGTAATTAATGGTCTCTATGTTGGCGGATTGCAATTATATGAATCAGCTGATTTAACTCATTCTAAAAAAAGAGAATTTATTCCTCCTGATGAAAATGTATATGAATCTTTAATTGATATTGCTAATCCAATAACAAATAAAGTATATAATATTAAACAATATGCCGTAGAAGACCCCGTTGCTTATTATAGCGGTTAGGACCTTCTAGTTGTAAAACCAGAAGATACAGAAATTATTGATCAAGTAGATAAAAATTATTTGTTATTTATTTCTTAGTTAACTGAAAATAAACAATATATTTATTACAATAATATGTGGTATCCATTTCTAGAAGGAAATGTTGTTGCGTGTCCTATTGATTTAATTGTAAATTATTCATATTAGATTGAACAGAATAATTGGGAGGTGTCTTAATGCCTCATAAGTTTACATATTTACAAGATATAGATTTTTTAAAAGAATTTGATTTAATTAAATTAAAATAGCAATTTGCAAAAATTACTGTATTAGATTTTAATGAACGTCCCATCCAAGACATACAAGGAAAAATTATTGGAGGTAATTTTTCTTTTAATGGTTCATCCGCGATGAGAAGAACCGGAAATATAAATTTAATCGCAGATGAAAATGAAAATAATTTAACTGATACCAGGCGATTATTATCAATTAATAAAAAAGTTGAAGTTTTTATTGGCTTTACTAATACAACAGACAAATATAAAGATTTTTCTATATTATGGTTTCCTCTTGGCGTTTATGTTATTATGGCGGCAAATATAAATCATAGTCTAACTGGAAGCACTACAATATCTTTAACATTACATGATAAAATGGCTTTATTAAACGGGGAGTGCGGAGGGACGCTCCCCGCATCAGTTACTTTTAGTGAAATTGAAGATATAAATAGTGAAGGTTAGATATAGATTACTCAACCAACTATATATCAAATTATTCAATAGTTAGTGAACCATTTTGGTGGAGAGCAATTAGGAAAAATTATTATTAGTGATGTTGATAAAAGAATAAAAAAAGTAATGAGATGGAGTGGATCTTATCCATTATATATGGGAAAGACCTATTCAAAAACTGGCCAATATTCTTATTTACTTAGTACAAACTATGACGATGAAATTTTTAATCATATAAAAGAAGATAATAAGAACGGTATTATATATACCATTGGTTATGGAGAGGATGTTGGATATATTTATTCAGATTTTACTTTTCCTGGGGAATTAATTGGAAATGCAGGAGAGACTGTGGTAACAATTCTAGATAAAATTAAAAATACCCTTGGAAATTATGAATATTTTTATGATATAAATGGAAATTTCATATTTCAAGAAATTAAAAATTATTTAAATAATTCTTTCCCAACAACGAAAATAAAAGCTAGTACGGAAGATTGGCCTGTTAGGCCTGTTAAAAGACCTCAAAATATTATTAAAAATCTTGTTGAAATCATTGAACCTAGCAATTATTTAATAAGTTATGTAGATGGTAAAACTGCATACTCTTTTAATAATGCAAATATTGTTTCATCATTTTCTAATACTCCTGCTTATCAACAAATTAAAAATGATTATATTATTTGGGGAAAACGTCAAACAACAGACGGAAAAACAGTTCCAATTCGTTATCATTTAGCTATTGATGAAAAACCTCAAATGGGAAATACATATTATGGTTGTTTTCAATATACAGATCCAGATGATGGATTAGTAAAAATAAAAAAACCATTAGAATTTGAAAAACGTGATGATTTTCCTGAGTTTGGATAGATAAATATTTTTTATTATAATAAAGAAAATAACAAAATTTACACATGGGCAAAAGTAGAAAATGAAACAGATACAAAAAAAACAGAAAATGAAACAGATGCAAAAAAAGTAGAAAATGAAACAAATTATGATTATGTATAGTTAAAAACTGAATTAATAGAAATTAGACCTCAAAATTATTTAACAGAATTATATATGCAAGGCGTTATTCATTAGCCATATGGGACTGAAAGTAATTATTATTATACAGAATTAAAAAATGAATGGCCTAAATTATTTGAATTAACATTAGTAGAAAATAAAAAAGAAAAATATTATATTGACTCTTTTAGAGATCAATACGTCACTGATATAGACTATTTCTTAGATATAATAGATGTCTCTTCAGCTGTTTCAGAATTTAGTGTAAAAAATATTGGGCGTAGAACAACCACAATAGTTGAAGATTCTATTAATTGTATTTTTGAACCCTAGCATGAAGATTTAATTTTAATTAGCACAGGAGAAGACTCAAAAAGTTTAAGACAATAGTGTGATGAGAAACAACAAGCTTATTTACAAGTAAAGCCAGATATTTATAATTTATTAATTACTGGAGGAGTCTTCCGCTCAGCTTTTGAAACAATAAGAACATAGTTATATCAATATACAAGTTACAATTAGCAGATTTCATTAACAACATTACCAATATATTACTTGGAACCAAATACTAGAATTTCAGTTACGGATCCAGTTAGTGGAATTTCTGGAGATTATATGATAAATACAATTTCTTTACCATTAGATATAAATGGAACTATGACATTATCTTGCACAAGAGCTCTTGAAAGAATCTGATAAGGAAGGAGATAAAAGGAAATGTCTTCTATAGGACAATATAGAAAAGAATCAAATTTAAATACTTATTATACAGATCGAATAAATGATTTAATTCAATCCCAATAGGAAGATGCTGTATAGGGTTTTGGCTTTGACGATAATATGAGATTTAAAAATATTATAAATACCTATAATTTTTAGAATTCAAAAAGTTATTATTTAAAGTTTAAAGTATAGCGGCGGGCAGATGGACAACAAGTATTTGATTTAAGACTTAAACATTCTACCGATGGAGAGTTAAACTCAAATACAAATTCACAAATTATATAGGATAAATTAATTGTGCCCGCAAAAAAAGCTGATAATAAAAATAAAGTTTATACGACTTTTGAAGTTGTTTTTTCTCCAAATGAAAACTATGATCAATTATATTGGAGATTATATAGATCATCAATAGATTTTATAAAATCAGATTCTACAGATGCGCCAGGTAGGGCGATGAATGTTATTGTTCTTTAGTTTTATGAATTAATTGATCTTATAAAAATCAAAAAAATACCGTCTAATAGTTTAACGAAAATTGGAGTTCAAGGACCGCCTTCTCTTTTAATGTGTATAAATAAAGAACCTATTAGAATTGGTAAAAGTGGTATTTATGAAATTAACAATGGAATTATTGTTAATTCAATTTGTTTTTACCCAAAAACTCAAGATGATTTTTTTATTATGGACTATCAATTCGAAAATTAAAATGATTAAAGGAGGAATAAAGTAAATGTACTCTTTTTACGGCGGAAGGCCTGGTGCTCCATTTGTAATAACTAAGGCTTTTGAAACAGTAAATGATATGGTAGAGGCTTTTAGTGAAGGAGCTAACTATACCGATGTTCATTATGATGAATATGTAATTATAAATACTGTAGATAAAAACGATTCAACTAATGGAGCTATATATAGACGAGGTTATAATTTTACAGATGAAATGGGTGGTGCCGAATATATAGGCACGATTGTAGGTCCAGCAGGACCCGCCCCATCTTTTGAAATGGAAGAATACAATGTAGTTGTAAATAAAACTGATTCTCCGCATTACACCACTGGAGAATTAACTGAGGTTAATCAAGGGCTGGTTTCTGGAGAAAAAAACCATAGTATAAAATGGGCATCTTATACAATAAAAGATGAAAACAGTACTGATTCAGTTGCTTATATTGGTTTTCAAATTCCATATCCATATTTTAAATTTAATGTACAAACAATATCTCCTTATAGTAGTGGACCTACTGCAAGTAGAAATGCAAGTTCTGAGCCTTTTAAATAGGTTTGGGATTTAGGAATTCCAGGAGCGAAAAAGGGTAATGATATTTCAAATCTAACTGTTACTTAGGCTGGGGAAGATGACGGCGTTGAACCATATGCCGGACAGAATGACGATAGACAAAATAAAAGATCAATTATTACATATCGCTCACATGATTATTCTCAAACCCCAACAATTGAAAAAACCAATTACCTTGGCGACTATAATATAATAAAAGATGTTTAGTTAGCAGATGATGGAACTTTAGTGTTCTCATTCACTCATAATGACAATAAATCTCTTAATAATAAAATTAAATGGGTAAAACAAGTTTAGTTAAATAATGGCTCTTTAACAATTACCTATAATGATAATACTTCACAAGTTTTTGAGAAACAATTTAAATCAATATCATCAATTACTTCTAATAATGTCGGAGAATTAATTTTTAATTATAATACTAATGAAAGCGATACAATAACAACAGCTTTCCCTGTTATAGATGATATAACCTTAGATGATGCGGGTTTGTTAACTTTTAAAATTAAACAAAGCTCTGCCGCATCAGAAACAAAAGATATTTAGATGAGTCAGCGGCTGTCTTGGATAAATGGATTTAAGACTTATGATAATGGAGAATTTCGTTTCACTTATAACACAGATAGCGAAGAAGAAACTGATAGTCGACCATCTGCTTTTGTTTTAAAATACATTACAAGTTTACATTTATTAAATGATGGAACCATTACCGCAATTTATAATACAAAAGATCAATATGGTAATCCTGACCAAGAGACTATTACTAATAATAAAATTAAATGGCCAATTCATTTTACATTAAATAATGACGGAAATTTAATTGCAAGATGGAATAATAACTAGGATGAAGTTATTGGATATAAGTTACGATGGATTAAAGACGTTGCGATTACTAGTAATAATGATATATTAATGAAATATTCTGATTCTAGTGGTAATGTAGTATATGACGGAACATCTGGTTGGACAAATATTGGACATATATACTCTACAGAAATTCAATAGTTAGCTAGAAGAGTCGAATCATTAGTTTCTGATTCATCTCCTGTTTTAGTTAGAGATTTTTCAGATATGACAGATCAAAATAAAATTTATTTGTATCTTGGACAAAATGGTGGAGTTGCTTCATTTGGTAAATGGTATTATTATAATTTAAACACAGGAGAATGGACTGCTGGAGGATTTTATGGCAGCGGCGCTGGAGTTCTTGTCAATAAAACAATTCATAACCTAATGGAAGCAATTAATAAATTTAGATAGGAATATATATTAGAACAAGAAAAAAGTATAACAAAAACTAATATTTTAAATATTTCAGACAAATCTTCTTCAACACCAATTTCTTCTTTAAAGATTGATCTTCCCTTCCAAACATAGTTTTATAAAGATTTTAATATATATGTTGGAACCGAAAATCTTATAAAGTATCCTTATTATAATTCTACAAAAGAACCATATAATAACGCAGGTATTACATATGTAAGTAATCCAGATGGTTCAATTACATTAAATGGGACTACAGGAGCAACTGGATCTTCTATTTTCTTCTTATGTCGTGGTTTATCCTTATCTCCAGGAACCTATTATATCGCAGGATGTCCTTTTGATGGAGGACCTGCAGCAAGTGGTTCTACATCTGGTCCATATAGATTAAGAGTTATTAACCACAATAATACCAATCAAATAATTGCAAGTGATACCGGAAAAGGCGCATCATTTACTTTAACTGAAACTACTCAAATTAGATATGTTCTTCATATAGGCTTTGGAGATGGAACTACAACTAAAACAATTAATAATTTAACTATTAAACCTGGCTTATTTAAATAGATGACAACTTATTCAGTGCCATTAGCGGCTAATAATATTACTAATATGCAATCAGGTCAAATTACATTATTACCTGATCAAAATATGTATATAGATAATTATAATGACTCTCAAGATGAAAAACTAATTTCAACAGTCACATTTGCAGATATCTATGATGGTAAAAACACAATTTTTACAAATACAAAAAGACAAGAAAAAATTCATATACTTTACACATCAATATATGAAATAAAACAAAATGTTGAAACACAAAAAGATTTAAAAGTTAAGAAGTAGCTAAAAAATGCGGCTATCGCATCTAAATTATTCACGCTAGTTCACATTGGTGATGTGCATCAAGATACTGTTGCTTTAGATAGAATTTTACAAAATAGTCTTGATATAGATAAAAACAATGTTATAGATGATTATATATGTACAGGAGATATGGTTAATTATAAAGGGGAGCCAATAGAAAGTTGGTGGCCTGGTTCAATTTTAACCACAATAGGTAATCATGATGCGTGTGCATATAATGAAAATAATCAAACTTATACATGGTCAGCATTGTCTATGCAAGATAAATATGATTATTACATTAAACCTTTCCTTGAGGGCGGATCAGCTGTTCTTACTACTAATAAAAGTTATTATTATGTAGATTATAGTGCAAAAAAAATAAGATTAATTGTTTTAGACTGCACAGACCCAACCTTTGCAAGCACCGATTCCGATCAATATCAATGGCTAAATAATTTACTAAATACAAACTATCATATTTTAATTGCAACACACGCTCCATATAGTGCGGCGGTGCCTGTGGACTGTGCATTTTCTAAGTATGGTGAAGCATCATCTCCAAGTACCTCTACAGATTGTGATATTCCTCAAATTGTCGTAAGTAGAATTAATACACTAATAAGACAAAATAATATAAACTTTATTGGGTATATAGCTAGTCACACTCATCAAGATGGAATTTGGGATTGTACTGGAAATGGATCTCAGTTAATATATACAGTGACATGTGCTTGTACTTCTGAGCCTTCTAGATGGGATTCTTCAGACCAATATAGAGATGAGACATTAGATGCTTATAATATAATTACAATAGACACTAATAAGAATCTAATTAAGATTGTCAGATGCGGCGGCGCTGATGTTGATTGCTATTTAAGAAAAAGAGAAAGTATTTGCATTAACTATAAAACTAAAACAATTGTATCTTAGAATGGTATAACTGTTAATAGGGTGATTTCATAATGAGTAATAATACGAATGGTTATTTTGGACAAATACAAGGACCATTTAAAGAAAATACAGAAATTATTACAGATATAAAAAGTCAATGTAAAACAACTGTAAATTTTATTTCAAAAATAGGAATTCATTGTGTTCGCTAGTATGATTTAGATATTACTGGTAAGGCCACCCCCTTAATTGAGGTTTCTTTAAATGGTAAAAATTTTATTATTGGAAAAACTGGAATGCTTGAGTTAAATGATGTTTAGATAACTTCTATTATGTTTAAACAAGCGGTTGATAATAAAACTTATATAGATTATCAATATAAATAAAAAAATACCCCTGATATATTATTTAATATATCAGGGGTTTATTTTTTTTATCAAATCCAAACAACGATATGTCCCCAAACAGTACCATTTTTATCTTGTTGAGAACAGGTTCTAATAATATCTCCTCTTTGAAGATTTGCCATTTCTATATAAGCAGGAATCTAATTAGAAACACTTGTTTGTTCTGTTTTAGTAGTATCGTCTCCGCTTTGAGAACCATCAGTTGCTTGTTCGCCTTCTGAATCAGTAGATTGTTCATCTTCCTTTAAAGGTTGTTTAACAATTTCCTCTCCAGCAGAATTATAACCTTTTGTTGCAAAAGTTTCAAAGTACTAATAACGTTTAGGCTACTAACTGTCTGGGTATGGATCTGGAATAAAGTTAACTGTTAAACCTGGCTAATTAATATGGTCATATATGGTATCATAATTTGTAACCTTATGATAAAATCTACCATTAATTTCTTGATAATTATTTGGATCATCATTATCATCTAAAGCCAGTTTAGAAGTCTAAACAGTATATACAGTTAAAGAAATTGGATTGTTTAATTCTCTAGACTTTCTTAAAACAGTCCTCTCTAAGTAAGCATCAAATTGTCTAACCTTTGGTTGCCACCAAGCTAAACTATTATTCTATGTATCGCAAACTGAGTCTGTCGCACCAGCTTTTCCATGGTTAGTTGGTGGAACTAAATCTTTAGAATCATTAAAATTACCATCATCATTATAATAATCTAAGTCATCATATGGGATGCCAGTTGCGGCCTCCACAGCAATTCGAACAGAAGAAGAGCAATCACAAGCAGATTGAGCTAATATCAGACTTGGATCACAATCTTTTAAATTTTTATCTAAACTTCTTGGGCTAATTCCATACTATTCAATTCCATAATACGCACATAAATTTTTATATAAATTTCGTCTTACGAAACTATTATATCCAATTCGTCCATTAGCAACCATAGCCTCCATTGTCTAAGCGACTTTTTCTCTAATTTCTGGATCATCAAAACGAAAAATTTTTGCCCATTTGCAACCATGTGCTGTATAATTATACCATTCTCTTGCTCTTAATTCGCCGCCAGTTTGATCCCCAATGAGATTATTTTTCATCCCACCGTTCTAGCCGCCTGCCGCCTATGCAATTAAATTTTTTGTATTTGGACTTACTGCCATAATAATCCTCCTTTCAAACTAATCACACTCTTATCTATAAATGATATATTTTTCCAGGCTCATAATCAATATCTCTAATTAATTTTACATATCTACCAGGTATATCACTTGGTCCTATATGCATAATAACCTCTTCAGATCGCCTATTACTATAAACAATATTTCGATTTACTCCAGAGGTATTATTTCCTGAACCATAGTCTATTGCGCCATCTAATAAGTTTCCCTCAGGCGATACAATACCATTAGGACCTAATACTTGAATATATTGCTGGTTTGATGCAGAACTAAAACCACCTGGATAAACTACATATGGAGGAGTGCGTGAATCTAAATAAGATGGATCTTCTGTATATATATCTATAAAAGCTCCATCCGGAGTGATAGTAGTAACAAAAGTTCTTACAGACCTTAGAGTACGTTCTATGCCATTTTGCACTTCTTCTTTAAGTTGTGTATCTATTTCATAATGAGGCCCCCAATATTGCATAGTCACAACACTTTTAAAAGAAGTACAATACATTTCATTTTCTAACTATTGTTCAGTTATTGCTTTATTATCTACATAATATTTCACTGATACTTCATATTCGCCCTATGTATAGGTATGTGACTATTCAGTTTCTTCTATAATAAATTTTTCCCAAGACAATATATCATATAAATATAATCTATTTGCAAAAGGAATCCCGCGTCCGTAAATACCTCTTATACATCCTTTTAATGGAGTAATAGACTTGTCTGTATCTTCAAAAATTTTTGAATTCATAGCAACACCAAAAAGATTAACGCCACCTTTTTTTATTGTTAATGAACTATAAGATTTATTTTTATCAACTTTTTTATTTCCATTTTCATCTTTTGTAGTAAAAGGATAAACTGTTTTTATCCCATTTAATTTTAAAACAGCATTATTAACTTTACTTTTATTCTGTACTATGGTACCAGTCATTCCCAATACTTTATCTCTTAAAGTTCTAATTCGAAGATTGGCTTCAGAAGCTTTTTTATTTATAACTTCCATTTGAGATTTTACATCTCCCTCTTCTTCAATATCTATTTCTCCAAGAGCATCAGCTAAGGAATAGCTACTATCATAGGTAACATTAGACGCTAAAACTTGAATGGGAATTTCATCAGAGAATTCCCCATTAGGTAATTTAATTTTTATAGCAGTTAATTTATTCATAATAATACCTATTCTTTCATTGTTATTTTATTTTAAACAGTAAATCTATTTAAATATTCTTGAAAAGCCTTTACTGTTAGCGGCCCCATTGAACCATCTGCTGTTCCTTTGTATAATTTTGATGAAATTAAATATTTTTGTAATGCGGTAACGCAGTTTTTACCACACCATCCATCAATAGCATCAGTATAATATCCTCTATTTTTTAACATAATTTGTATAGCTTTTATTAATTGAGAGCCACCTCTATATGCGCTTGCATTTGAGAAAAATTCCCAAGAGCTAGTGCTAACATTTGGAAGATATTTTTTGTTAGATGCGGGCTGCCTAGATATAATACCGTCCTATGTCGTGTTAAAAACTTTTTGTGCCCTCATTGTGGTCTGCCTACCCCAACTTCCATCTATTGTTAAATATTTATTAGAAGTTGTTGGTATTGTTTGTGTTGGTTTCTTTTCTTCGGTTGTAGTTTTTGCAATTTTTACTTTACCAAAAGCAGGAGCACCAAAGCCGCGTATATATCTCCCATTGATAGACATTGTTCTTGTATCACACTTATCATGCTTATTTCCTTCAATAACTACAAATGAGTTTGATTTTACCTCAATTACAATTCCCACATGATCAGCTTCGCCAGTATTGTTACCATAACCGCTATCATCCCAATCATAATAACAAATATAACCAACTTCTGGAGTCACAGACTCATCTTCAATCCATTCATTAAGCTGTTTAAATTTATTAATTTGTTGATTACAAGATGCGCTTACTGGAATAATATCTGTTAATCCACACTAAATAGCAACTGCGGAAACGTAGGTAGCGCACCACGCATAAGCAGTTGACATGGTAATGTTACCAAGCCCGCTCTTATTGAAAACATCAATTATATGTTGATGTCCGCTACTATTTTTTGTAATACCATAATAGGATTTTGCTTTTGCAACGAATCTATTAATATTCTCCTATTTAGTATAATATGTAGTTGAATTTGTTTTTTCTTCTTTTTTAGTGCCTTTAATTATACTTTCATTAATTAAATAACTAACATCTTCTCCCGCAGGATATACTCCATCTATCTATTGAGTAGAAGAAAATTGCCAAAGATCAACATCTTTATAGTCTAATGTATCATTATAATAAGCGTACCATTTATAATATTTATCTAAGACAGATTGTTTCCAAATATTATTTTTCCAAGATTTATTAAAATATAAACCAACTGAATAACCCTAAGCGGCAACCTTATCACAGAAAACTGTTGCCATAGCATTAATCATGTTTGAATCTAATTTATAACCTTTTCTCTAAGCATTGGTTACAGAATCGCCCTATATATCATAAAATACTGGCATATCAATATTATTCTTATAAGGCTAAATTATTTTAAGACATTTTTCGGCTTCTGCTAATGCCATTTTCTTATCCCAAGCATAACAGAACCAATAAATACCAATATGAAGTCCCGCTTTTATAGCCCCCTCAATATGTTCTTTAAAATTTTCATCTTCCTATAAACGGAATCCCGCACGAATAATAACTCCAGAAATGTTATCAGCTTTTACTTTACCCCAGTTAATTGGGACATTTGCAGTATCAAAAGTTGATACATCTAGTATTCTTTTATAAGCCATTTATTATTCTCTCCTTTAAAAAAGAGAAGAGTAAGAAAAAATCTTACTCTCCCCAATTTAATTCATTATTAAAATTAATCCAATAGGCATCTAAGATACATATTGCATCCGCCTAATCATCATTTACTTTTATTCCATATTTATTAAAAACATACTATATATCACTATTTTTTAATTGATCGCGCTTTATGCCGCGCCCCTGTTTAATTTTTAATGCGGCCCGCCATGACGTGGCCCCATTAAACTAAAATTCAATTTTAGGATTGATCTCATATGCAGCAACGACTATTACCGCCTGCAACCACATTAAAATTTTATTAGTATGTGAATTATACTCTGGACGAACTTCTTCCATAATAATTTTATCTATTTTATTATTTTTAATTATTTTAGATAACTAATTACGCATTTTTATTATTCTTTTAATTACATCTCTTGAGCTCGCAGTTATGCATCCGTGAGCCTCAAGAGACTCGTTCTAACCAATAGCGAACCCAGAAGATTTTGTACTAAGATCCAATGATAAAATCTTCATAACTTATCTCCTTTTGTTTCGACTATACTATAACAAAAATTTTTTAATTTGTCAAATCCTCTTTATTAGATTCTTCTTGATTTTCTACAATCTTTACAACCTCAGATTTAGGAGGATGATTCGCACGAACTTCCATATCCATTGTTCGCTTATGATTTTGAATATTATTCCAGATTTCCTCAATTAAATAATATTTTAATAAAAAAGGAATATTTTTCTCATTATTAAAAATATCTATTAAAGATTGTTGAAATTCAAAACATATATCCTCAAGTGTTTTTTCTTTTTCCATTTTAACTCCTTTATTTATATTATAGTTGCTCCTCCCGCGGGGCCTGCACAAATAGCCCAGCGTTTTGTGCAAGTAAGAGTTATAGAAGTTATAACACCATCATTATTTGTATTGATTCTTCCTGTTATTCCGTCTATAACAGCGTGCCAATTCGCAAATATATCTTGAAATTTTAATTTTGATAAAATATCTAAATCATCAATTGTTGCTTTTTTTGCATATAATTGATCAAATAATCCCACAAATGCATCAACAAGTGTTTTATTTTTTCCTGACTTATCATATGAAAGATTAACAGGTACTGTCATAAGCATTGGATTAAGTATCGAATAGCCAGTTTGAGCAAAACTAAAACCATTACCTTTTAATGATCCATAAATTTTTCCGCCAATTTCAGCTGATGTAAAAACTGCTGTACCGTTATTTCGAATTTCCCATCTTTTTTCTCCTTCAGAACTGTCATTAGCGAAAAACTGTAAATCCATATCCATCTTCCCAGAATTATTATTTTTAGATCGTATAGTAGCTGGTTTTAAATTACTAGCAGAAGAACTGCTTGGATCACAAGATAAACCGCTGCTATCTAATTTTATATTACCCCCAAATAATCCTTCTGTTGCAGTTAAATATCCACTATTGTCAACTGAAAAGAATCGGCCACTCTTACTGTCTTTGTCGCCAAGTGAAATTCCATCTGTTCCAATATACGCTAAGGAATGTTGAAATCTTGTTGTGCCTTCTTTGCCACTATAACCATAACATATGTATGATGTAGAGTCGTCTCCATCTATTGTCCAATGATATTTACTTCCTCCACTACTAACAGCTCCAGTTCCTAACGTAAGAACGCCATCGCTTGTTACTTTAAACTTACTACCTATTGATAAGCCCGATCCACTTAAATAAAAGCCAGTAGCAGTATTGTTAAGTCCATTTTTTGAATAAATAGCTGGCTCTTCATTAATGTTTTTATCTTTATCTTCAAATTTGCTTCTTAAAGTTAAAGTATCACTAGTTAATTTATAATCACTTATCTCCCAGCCTGCTATTGAGCCTCCGCCTTTTGCAGTTATGTATCCATCTTTATCAACAGAAAAATTGCCACTTCCAAATTTTATCTCAGGAGTGGTTAAATCTATTAACATACCTGCTTTATTTTCTTTTGTAGGTATTCCATCATTATTGGTTGTATAATAACCTCCGCCCCACAACAGAGCTTTTGGATAATCTTTGTCGTTTCCCTAGCTATCTTTTCCTTTTTCTATATCTGGATTTATAACAATTTGTCCTGTACCCGCTTTTCCAAATAATGCAGAACCATTTTCACTATTTAAGAAGAAAGATTGCTATCCATTATTAAAACCAAATAATCCAATTTTAGTGTCAGAATTAGTAATAGAATTTTTATTAGCAAATTCTCCCATTATTACACCAGAAAAGCTATTATCTTCCCCTTTTTTGTTACCAGCACCAATTTGAGGAGATAGTATATAATTATCGTCATTATTTACTTGAATACTATTTCCATCCCAATCGTTTAAATAATTAAGTCCATAGCGATTAATTAAAAAATGAATTGGAACATAAATACGTGCAAGTGTAACAGGTTTTTTATTTTTTTCATTTATTTGAGCAACACAACAAGTTACAGCTTGATTTAAACTAAATCCATTATATTTTTGTGAAACATAAGCTTTCCTCTGAAAAGGAGTAAGACTGTCATCATTGAGATTAAAAAATTTAATAAGAGATTGATTCTAATCTAAATTACATTGAATATCAATTTTGTCATTTTCACCTAAAGTAATAATTTCTTCAAACTATTCTTTTATATTATCCTCATTATATCCTGCCTATTTTAATATATCTCCACTAATAGTTACTTTTTTCTTTTCAGTTAAAACAAAAGTAAAAGGATTACTTTTATCATAGGCGGGGTTCGTACCATCACTACTATAAACAACATATCTAAAACCAGTATTTTCTTTTAAACTAATTCTATATTTATTACTAGTACACCATGCCGTCATAATTGGTAATGTATCATAAAATTTCTTATCTTTTATTGTTACAGTACATTTTATTATATTATAATATGGTATAAATTTATTTTCAGAAGAAACTAAATTATTCCCATTATATGCAATTTTAAATACATCATTATCATTTTTTTCTATACTAAATTGACTTTTATCTTCATTTGTGTGTCTTAAAATCTAAGGAATAATAGTAACAGTATCACTTATTAAATTAAGATTAGTAGAAGAATCATAAACTTTCTAATTTGATTTCCAAACCTAAACTTTAAATAAATCAAAAAATTTATAATATTTTTTTTCACCTATTTCTATTTGGTTTGCAGAGAGCTTATCATCCTTATTAGTTTTATTTCTTTGCCAGTTTAATTCTGCAACCTGAACCTAGTTAGTTTTTTTAGTTTTTTTAGCACTAAAACGAGTAATCATTGGATACTCAGAAGCATTTGAATCAATAGGTAATAATCTAATAATATAATCAGTGCCATTTGTTCCTGGCTATCCATCTTTAGTAAAAGTTAATTCAGTTTTTGCTTTTAAAATTAAATTTTGATATTTTATCTATAAGAAAATTTGATTATTTCTACGTCCAACATCATAATCATTTCTTATTCCATAAGACAATGCTTTTTGATGATAATATTTATAATTCTAATCACTCTAATCTGTGCTTTCCGAAACAGTTAACATTGTATTTTTTATAGGAACGCGCCAAGTAATGTCGCTATCTTTTATATAATCATTTAAATTATTTCCTAAATTATCTGTAGCAACAAAAGTTAACTGCGGAATTTGTAATTTTTGACCAAATCCCCCAGGGGCGGATGGTGCTTTACCAAAAGAGTCATATTTATACACCATTGAGCCATTTTCAACAACTAAAGAAAATTGACCTTCCTATAAAAAGGTGTTAAAAATTTGAATAGATCCTGTTCCAATATAAGTAGCCTAAACAGTATTTTCATTTTTAATATACACAGCACATTTTATTACTGCGGAGTTGGTTATTTCTCTAATTTGTAGATTATAAATATGGTTACCATCTACTCTTTGTATTGAATTATATTGTTCTATTTTTTTATTTAAAGCATTTAATACTGGAGTCGTACCTTTCTAGTATCCATCTTTAATTTTTTGTAATAACACATTTTTATGGTTAATTAATTTATTATAAGATTTATTCTTTTTAGTTGTTTCATTTAATGGAACTAAAACACCCTAATCATTTTCTATCGCCCAATAGTAAAGATAATTATCTTCTTCTTTTGTTTCGGTATTTTTTTTATTAACTTGGCAAGTTAAAGTAGGATGTCCAATATCTCTATAAAATTGTACTCCATCACTGGATTCTATAGTAATTTGATAAGAATAAATATCATTTGTTATTGTTAATTCTTTTGAAAATACAGAACCATCTTGTAAAATTGCTACTTTAATTTTAGTTTTTTCTGATGGGAAGTCTTCTATATTAAAAGTCTTTGTGTCGCCATCTGCTACCCAACTAATAAGACCACCATCTAACTAATTAAAAGTGTTTAAACAGTGCCAGCCGCGCCCTAAAATATTGTTATAGTATTTGTCTCCAGAGGAAACATGAGCATCCTCTTTTCCCCAATAAAATTCAATATTTTGATGTTTTGGTGAAGCTAGCTTTCCTTTTATTCTAACTTCTGCGGTAACTGGTATTTTTGGTAGTGTACTTAAAAAAATCGTTCCTTTAGGAGTATAAAAAGAAACACTAACACCATTTAACTATTCCTCGGTAAAACGAGCTGCGCCCTGTATTTCAATATTTCTAATTTCTATATCTCCAGTTTCAAAGCTACTGGGTTTTTCGGTTTTTGATCCAATAAAATTCTAACAAAAAAGTTGAATAGATTCTAGCCTAACAAAGTTTTCACCATCTATATCAAAAATCTCATATTGACGAACGCCATTAGTTAATTGATATGGGTTTCCAACCATATTATCTTCATCTAGTATATACTCTCTTAATACTTCTGTGTTAGTTGCATTATCATTAAAACACAAAATCATTTTTATACCAAAATGGCCTTCACTTCTTTGTTTAGTAGGCTAAATAGATGTTTTAAAATTCGCTCCAAAAATTAAAGAAGAAGATTTTTTTAAATAAGTTTTTAAAGCACCTGTATCTATACTTATCTTTTTCTTTTTTGTCTTATAAATTTCATAACTATAATTATTGTTTGTATTTAAATAAAACACTTTAGAAGGCTCTTGTAAAACACAATTATTACCAATTTTACTATAAGCCTCATCGCCAACCGCCTGAGATATATAATTAACACCTAGACTCTACTGAGTACCTATAATTACTTTTCTCTTTTGCATATTATTGCTTGGTATTAATACATATACTAAAGATCCATTTGTATATGTATTCTCTGTCTTTTCTGAGAAAGCATAAAAAATAGCATCTTGATATCTGCATCTATATTTTCCAATAGATTCATCTTCACAAGATAGTATCGTTGCCTACACAGTAGAATTAAAACCGGCTCTTTGAACAATAGAAGTTGCTATAATCTCTTGCGATTCTAATATAGAATTGTTTATATTACTCATCGTTTTGTCCTTTTGCCTCCTTATATCTCCGTCTTTATTAATTATAAAAAAAACTAATTATAAATTAATTTATATTGGCCTAATATTATTATAACACAAATTTTTCGTTTTAGCAAATTCAATTAAGAATCTTTTAAATGACATACACTTTCAAATTTATATCTAGTTATATTAAAAAAATCCTATTTTGTAAGATTATCATTTTTAACTAAATCTATCATTTGCTCAATAGAATAAGCTCCACTATTCCATTTATGCCTAATTAAAATTAAACTCTACATTTTTTAATAAAATACCTCCTTATAATAAGAAAAATAGGGACGCCATATGGCGCCCCTAGCTAGATTAATTAGTTAATTAAAACTCTTTGTGCGGCAAGGTTTACAAGTTCTGAAAATGCTTCTTCAATTTCTTTCTTGCTATTAACATTTGGGAAACTAGCTTCAATATGAACATTTTGTTCTATTTTATCAAGATTCTTTTGATATTGATACATACCGTTACTCATCAAGCTTAATTTATCTTGAATTGATAAGCCAGTTGTCTATGTTAATCCTCTTAAAATACTTATCGTATCTAAAATATTTTGTGTATCCTGTTGATTAAGAACTAACTCTTTTTCATGCAGAATTGCTACTCTACCCTAATCAGAATTCCATTCTCCTGTATAACCACCAGAAGCAAACTTTTCCATAACTTTTTGTCTTCCACTTCCAGAATATACTTTTTTCCAATAGTCATCGCCATAATAATTCTGACTATGTTTGCTAGTTGTGTCTGAATAATTAATTCTAGGTGTAGTTGAATGAGGAGATGGAGTTGAGCGAAATGAAGAAGGACTACTACCACTTCCGGTTGTAGAACTGCTACCTCCACCGCCTCCACCAAGATTACTTAATTCATTCATTAATTGACGAGTATTATTAAAATGTCTATTTTGAGCCTGATCTATTCTTTGAATTCCATTTTCATATGCTTTTGCTGTCTAATTATATGCGGCGGCCGCAGCTGTCTGGGCTTGTACGAACCGATAAACTTGAGAAACCGCCTATTCCGCAGATTTACCTACATGGTCATATTCTTCAGCAAGAGCTCGTGTCTGATCAGTTAAGTTTTTACTAGCATCCAGTTCTCTTCCTAATGTAGCAATTAACTCATCTGTTTTAACAATACACTCTTGTGTTTTCTCAATATTCTCATCTGTACCATTTTTCATATTTTCTAAAGCATTACCTGAAACGTCATTCAACTTATCCATGTCTTCTGTTAGCTAATCAGTAGCTTTATTTGCTTTTTCTAAGCTATCTTGATAGATTGGGAAAAGTCCATCTTCACCAGCGGCTTTATCCAGCATTTCGGTAATACCAGTGTTCCATGTTGGAACTAGATCTTTCATAATAAGATCTTGCTCTTCTTTAGTCATCTTACCAAAATTTTCAGTATTAATACCATATAATTTTGAATTATTTAATACCGCAGAATCAATAAGATTTCCTCTAACCGCAGCCGCATCTCTTTGTAGATCAGTCATATGTTGCTGATTTTGCTAGAATAAAAGAGCTAATCTTTCTTGCTTCTGTTGTGCATTTAACGATTCATCGTTAAGAATCTATAACCTTTTCTGTGCAAATTCTTTCATTGTTGAAAGACTCTATTCATTGATCTCTTTCAATCTATCTTTATCAAGATTCCACACATCATTTTGTGCTTTTGCAAGATTTCCTTGAGCCTATGAAATATTTGCTTCATCCGCAACATATTCATAAGAATAATTTCCTTGAGAGTCACGTTTTAATCTCATAGAAGTTTTATTTCTTTGAGCTTCTTCAAGAGCAATCCTAGCTTGCTATACAGCCAGTAGTTTTTGCGCTCTGTCAATATCATATTGACTAATTTTTTCTTTCTATTTTAAAACTCCTACTTGCTCATCATAAACTTTTTTCAATGCTTTTTGAGCTTTTAGCCCGTCCGCATCATTCATAGCATCTTGGAATTGTCTCTGTAAATCTTGAAGAGCAAAAGCAGAATTTATTGGATCTAAATAACGATCTGCATTTTTATTAACTAAATCCCATTCAAGTTCAAAATAATCATAACCATGACCGCCAGTTAATAATTTTTCTTCTTCTTCAAATATAGATTTAATTGCATTAGTATATTTTTCTTTAATAGTCTTAACTGACTATTCAATATATGAATTTAATCGTTTTATAGAGTTTTTCCAATTTTCTTCGAAAGCTTTTATTAATGCGGTATCTTCTGGGTGGTTTTTCTTAGCCTAGTCGAGTCTCTCCTTCCAAAAGTCGGCGGTTTGTCTAGCCAAATCAATCTATTTAAACTGATTATCTCGTAACTGTTGATAATATGTATTCATAAGTCCATAGTTTTTATCACCATAAACTAAACCAACTAAATCAATATTATGTTCTATTAACTAATTCATAAGATCATAATTATCAAATTGTTCTTCAAATTTGTCATTAACATCATCAATAGTATCAAGATATGCCTGGAACACTTCATCCATAGCATCTTTGACTTCACCAAGCATCTTTTTTATATTATCAGTGCGGGCTTTTAAATCTTCCATGGCTTTACTCTTATTGTTGCCATAAACAGAAGATGTGCCTGTTTTATCTATGGATTCTATTTGCTTCATTATGAATTCTGCTGCGTCAGTCTCTACTTTCAGAGAACCCGGCTAGCCGCCCGCAGTTGTAAAATAAGTTGCCAGATTTGCAAGACCTCTTTTTGCATTTAAAAGAAGATCATTTGCGGTGTCGCCTTTTAGGACGTCGCTTCTCTGAACAACATTTCTCATAAAGTCATTAAATTCACGTTCAGCTTCACTTAGGTCTAATTTTAATTGAACTTTTACTTCAAATTTTTTAATATTTAATTCAATCTATCGATTGGTTAATTCTGTTATTTCATCTTTTAGGTCTTCCATGTCCTAACGTAATTTATCATAATTACCAATCTTAGTTTTTGTATTATTTAAATCTTCTTCAGCGTCTTTAATATTTGCTTCAACAAGTTTCATTGACTATTCTAAGCTAGCTTTCAAATCCGCATCTGTTGTTGCATTATATTTTTTAACTAATTCATTATATTCAGCAGTATACTTGTTTAAAGCTTGTTGTTTCGCATCTATTATGGCCATATAATTTGAAATATTACCATATTTATCAAATGTTACTCCTAAATTCTTTAAAGTAGCTTGCTGATCTTTTAAATCTTGTTGCTGAATTTTTTGTTTCTATAATAATTTCTTTTTCTGTTTTTCTAATAATGAAGTTTGTTTATTTAAATTATCAAGTAAATCTTTTCCCCATAGATAATCTTGCTTATCTTTCATTCGATCAAGCTAACGATTAATCTGTTTTAACTAAATATTTATATCATGGTAAATATCTTTTTGGTTCTAAACGGGTTTTTTAGCTTCTTTAGTAGAGGTATTCGGTTTAGAGCTACCACCTCCACCTCCACCGCCGCCACTTCTGCCGCCGCTACCCTTTGAAGCGCCGCTTTTTCTAGTTGGTGCATTTTTAAATTTAAAACTACCACCAGTTGACTTATGTGCGGAGGTTACTTTTAAAGCAAAAGATTTATTCTACTTTTTAGAAATTGATGAAATAGGATCTGGTTCATATGATAAATTTTGAGCTAAATAACTTAGCCCCTGTGACATTGTAAAATTATCTCCAGTAGGAATTGGTGCTGAAAATGGCGCTGGAGCGGGAGTCCAACGGGCTTTAAAGCCAGTCTATTCAGTTACCTATTCTGCCTCTGTATCTTGTTCAATGACGTCAGCGTCAACGCCCATAGAAGCAAGATAAGCAGTTGCTTGGTCAGCGCTCATATTTGCTGCATTGACCATCTATGTTAATCCATCTAAGAATCCTTGGTTATTTAAAGAAGCCCCAATTTCCATATCATCAATATCTTGGCCTTGATAATAAAGATCCATTAAATGATCAAAACCAGCATCGAATTTAGTAGTATCAAGTCCAACTTGTGCAGCAATATCTTGCTGAGCCGCCTATGCCAACTAATTATAAGCATCCTTACTACCATTAGCAGCTTTTTTTAATAATTGTAGATTATCTGCACTTGTTAAAAATTGCTCTGAAAAAGCATCTTCAGGAAAATCTAATAAGTCAGCATATGCATCTCTTAATTCAGAAATTGCCTAAGCTTGATCTCCTACAGATCCGCTCTTTAAAGCTTTCATCCAGTCATTATAATTATCTTTAACATCTTTTACGGCATCGTCAAATCTTAAAAGAGCCTATGCAACATCTTCAGCTATATCTTCATTCTCTTGTAGGTCTTTGCTAACGTCCTAAATTGAATCTCCATATTTAACTAAGGTATCTGTTAATCTTTGATACTCATCCGAATCAACATCCTAATCTAATTGATTTCTCATATCAGACAAGGCCTGTAAAGCATCTTGAGCTCTTTGATTTAATTCGTCTTTAGAAGCGGTAAGCGGGTCTCCATACTGAGCCATTAACTCAGATAACATATTAGCGGTTTCAACATTATACTGCAATTTTTCATTTTGTTGCTCGTAAATCATTAATTGAGCATTTAATTCTTCATTGGTTTCTCTTATGCTCTTTAAATATTCATATTGACGATCCATTTTTACGGAGTTGAATTTTGATATCTTATTTCCATCGCTATCCTAAGTCTCAGTAACCGTAGAGCCAAACATTTTTTCATCAACATTTTCATTTGTAATTTTGTTTTTTTCCTTAAATGTTTGAGCAAGATCGTAACTTGCTAAACTATCATAAGCTCGTTTGACTTCTTGTTCCCAACCTTGCATAGAAAAGTCTTCTATTTCTTTTTTAAGACTAACGATTCCTTCGCGAGCAACATAAGAACCATCATAAGTTTGCCTAAATAGACTAGCAAGTTCTGGCTATAATTTAATTAATGCATCATAGGTCTTCTTAGAAACAGTGCCTTCTTTCTACAGTTCCTCAATAGCTTTTTGAGCTGCATTATACTGGTCTGCGGGATTAGTTAAATTTTCTACATTTGAAAAGTCTATTCCCGAAATTCTTTTAAGTACTTCTTCAAAATTCTACCAATCTTTTATATGACTAAAATCTAGATTTGCTATTGCCGCAACTTGAGCATCTGATAAACTACCTAAAATTGAAGTGATTTCTTCTTCGTGATCAGCAAAAGTATCATCAGTATCACCAATTTGCTACTTCATTTTATCTAAGAAAGTACTTATCTAGCCATATTGAATTTGAATATCAGAATAATTTTCTCTTAAAAAAGAATCTACTAAATCTTCACCTGTAACTCCATCAGATAATGTTATATTTTCTGAGTTAACTACTTTGTCAATAAATTCTTGTCGTTTTTTAAGGAACTCTTCTGCATTATCTACATTATCAAAATTAATATCGTTATTAAAACCTAATAACTAAACACTATATTTGTTTAAATCTTCAAGTGAGGCTCTGTATTTTTCAACAGACTATCTCATGTCCTATAGCCATTTTTCAGTATTCTGATACCATTCATTAGTGTTTTTTTCCTACTCAGATAAATAATATTCAGAACCTTTCTTGGCAGTTTGAATTTTTTGGAATAGGGCGTCCATCGCATCATATGTCTTTAAAAGAGAATCTACATCTAAGTTATCTAAATTGATGCTACTATATGTAGCTTCCTCAAAGCTACCACCTAAAATTTGAGTTGATGTCCGTGCTCCGTCTATTCCACTGAAATCTTTTATAATAGAAGAAGAAATTCCACTCATATCGCCTAACTAAAATCTATATCCGCCAGAGGGTGTTTTAGAACCATTGTCAAAAAGATATCCTCTAGCTTGCTATATCATTGCGTTTTGAGCAGCTTTATTTTCTTCATCCGCACTTGCGGCAGCTGTTTCTGCCGCTTCTTTTCTAGCCTGATTAAGATTATTATATTCTTGCCTTAATTTTTTAGCAGCATCTTCCTCTAGACCATACTCTTTAATTAAATCCTAGATAGAAGATTTTAAATCAGTTCTAGATATCTATCCCTATTCATATTGTTTATTTAAATCATCGATAGAATTATATAATTCTTTATTTTTTTCTATCTATTCTTGTTTAGCATTTGCATCATCAATAATTTGCGCTTGCTATTTAAGCCGAGCCTAATGCTAACCATTAATCGCATTAACAATCAATCCTATTGCAGCAGCCGCAGCAGTGATACCAATTATCCAAGGATTCATAGCTGCCACTGTGCTTTCTTGAGCAAGTTTTAAATCAACTAAGGCATTTTTAAAAAGAGAAATTCCATTCATTATCATAGGAATAGACATTCCAAGATTAGTAATGGTTTGAGTGAACTTTTCTGCTGAAGAAATATCATCATTAGTCCAAATACTACCTAAATTTTGTAATTGAATTGTAGCTTGTGCGACTTGAGTAATTGAACTTGTAAGATTTACATAACCTTGATAACGTTTTTCTTGTTCTTGTAGCTCTTTTTTACTCTTATAATCATTTTCTGCAGCTGTACGTTGTGTCTCCATTTGAGATTTTTGTTCTATTAAATTTTTATATTCTTTAGAGGCCGTATCTCCATTTTTTTCTAAAAGTTCTATTTGATAATTAATTCTATCTAACTATTCATTATAACTTGCAACCGCTTGATTAAAAATAGCTTGAATATCACGTGTTGCTTTTAAAAGCTGGTCTTGATTTAAGTCTCCCCAGTTTATATCTTTCGTTTTTTCCTAAAACTATCCTTTTAAATCGTTTAATTTAGCAGAAAATTTTTCTGAAAGTTTGTTTTCCGGATCTTCTTTAGTAAGTTTCTCAAACAAACCAGAAGTTATATCTTTTAACTTTTCTGATTTTGTCCGTAACTATTCTATTGTTTGATTATCACCCAATAAAATGTCTGCAAAATTACCTCCAAACTGCTATTTTGCAGATTGCACAACTTTAAAGGTTTGTGCAAAAGTCTTTCTTAATTCTTCATAATGTTGTTTTGTTTCATCAATTAACTTTGGATCGCCGAATAAGTCAGAAATTTGACTAAATTGTAAACCTTTAATATCTTTAGTTGGGGCAAAAAGTTCTTTAAAAGCTTGAAATTTTTGATTTAAAACTTCAAGTTTATTTCCAGCCTAAACGTAATTATCTATAGTACCTTGTATCTATTGGTATTGCTGATTATCAATAGTGCCATTTTGTTGAAGCAGCTACCTTTGCATTTCTAAAGCTCTATCGGTAGTGTCATTATTACCTGCACGATCAGTTTGTGCAGCTTCTAATGCTTGTATTTTTGCTTGAACATCTGCAATTTGAAGTTTAGCTGCCTGAGCATTTCTGGCGGTTGTAGCTAGTCCTTTTGCAATCTGTCCTGAGAACACTTGCATACCAATAGCGCCTAATGATTTTAATACAGCGCCTCCGCCGCCAATAGAATCAATAGCAGATGCACCAAGTGTTGCTATCTAGCTAAGTCCATCAATAAGTGGATTTAATCCCTATGGATTAATTAAAGAATCATAAACGTCCTACACGGAAGCTTTTAAATTGTTTAAATGTGCGGCGGTGCTTTCCATGTAAATATCTTGCTGTTTCTGTAATGTACCAGCCGCAGTTTGTGCAACGTGTAAAGACTCATTATATTTTTCAAA
>Ga0247611_10002470_pt1 | contig 29736 bp, 20 predicted proteins | sample 177DNAGHGhighgp2_FD_192422 | JGI IMG/M metagenome (GOLD analysis project Ga0247611, IMG submission 192422) | Sheep rumen microbial communities from Palmerston North, Manawatu-Wanganui, New Zealand - 1770 DNA GHGhigh gp2 | ecosystem: Host-associated > Mammals > Digestive system > Stomach > Rumen... | reverse complement strand
AGCCTTCTATGACATAGGTGTCTAATTCATCTGCAGAGACACAAGCGTATATTATACCATTCTTGAAATAATCCATCATTGGGAAAGCATGGTTTTCAGCTACGTTTTTAAGTACAGCATATTTTTTTGTCTTTATATTAATCAATGCTGTCTTATATTCTTCACGCTTAGGCCCTTCTTTTATTAGTGTAGCAATAATATCTCCACTTTTAAAAGTTCTTAGTGGCATAGCCTTTGTACTTCTTAGTAAGTCTTCTCGGATTCTATCCGCTGACTTGTTACCCTCATATCCTTCCGTATTAAATTTTTTATTACCAAAATCAAAGGTAACTAAGCCTTTGTAACCATAATCTTCTGCATTTAATTCATAGAAAGAATAATTCAAGCATGGAAATGCAATGAAATTATCATCACTAACACATTGCTCCTGCATGGTTATATTCTTGCATTCAATAGGATAATCTTTGGATAATATCATTTTCTGCTGTTTAGAATCATATATATAATACTTACTACCTCTCTCATCTTCCAGAGGACAAATTAGCAAATGACGATAATTACCCAAATCATAAATATGATTAAACATACATGATTCAAGTTTTTGATCATTGTATTTTACTTTATTTATGAAATGAAAATTCATATCGTAAAACATAATGCCATCAGGAACAACAATTTCTATGTTATGATTGTATTTGTTATATGAATAGGCAAGACATAGATAATACTCACCCTTTCCTTTTCCTTGAACGTTCTTAGAGTTAGAAATAAAATTGCCGTCCTTGTCAAATACAAAAATAACGTCGTTATTGTCTCTGAAAACAAAATAGTCATCATATACTTGTGTTCTATCTATTTTTGCCATGCAAGCATCCTTGTCATTGGGTAATTCAAGGATTTCCTGACGTGCAAAAACATCTTGATAATTCGAAATCTTGTCCGTTTGAATGGGAATTACTATTTCGGCATTTTTCTGATTAAAATCACTACAAGATGCCAAAAATAAACATATAAAACAAATTACAATAACTTTAATTCTTTCCATAAATACCAGTATTTGTATTCATCATTCATAGCTATCAACTACAAATGATGAATATTAATTAGGGCAAAATCTCAACTAATCAACATGGTTCAACACAATAATCAGTAGGATCACCTGTAGCAATACAAGAATAAAATCCATATTCCTTGCAAAACTTCAAATTAAATCCAACTCGCCAACATTGCCCTTTGTATTCGCGGGTTCCACAAACAATAGTTACACCTTCACCACCACTCAGAGCCTCTACATTCTCTGAAAGAAGTAAATCTGCCTCTGACTGATTCGCTGCGTTGTAGACTTTCATTCCTCCAAAGCCTGCTGCAACAACACACACACTGGCTAATGCCAATTTAAGTTTTCTTTTCATGTTTTAAATTATAATTAATTAATGCCTACTCTTTTGGGCTCCCCCCACGGATTTTCGGCACTCCTCCGTTTTGCACGCTACAAGTCTGCCAAATGAGTTTTGCATACTCGTAGTTTTTGATTAATCAGTGCATATATGTTTAAGACTGTCTATCTATGTTAGCTTCCAAGTAGTAAATACTGGAATTCGTTTTTCGGCAATTTGTTTGTCATGATTTTAATAGATTTTAGTTTCTATTTTTCGCAATCGTTCCACAAATAATTGTGGAGACTACAAATCGTTTTTTAAGTGGAATCAATGATGACAGGCACTAGATTTTGATTGCAAATATCAACAAAAAATTAATACAGCACAAGTTATTTCTCTGCTATTTTTACATAGTGTAACATATAATAAAACTTTTGTTACAAAAACAACAAGATAGTTACTATATATAGAAAGCCATATCAAACAACAACTTTGAACTTTGAACATTGAACTTTTGCTGCATAAACCGCAAGAAGTTTGTACTTCTACATCTTTTAAAAGGTCAGCGAAAAAGTATTAACGGCCCATTGCTTTACCTCGCTAACGCGACCAGCCAGCTTCGCAGTGACGATAATTAACGGCGACTTTGTTCTCTGTAGAGTTATCCGTATAATTGTTCGTTAATTATATCGTTAATATTCCGTGCAAAGTTCCATTAACTTCCAATTAACGTGCCATTAGCGAAAATTACACGTTAAACACCCTATATAAACAAGGAGTTATTAGCCTTATTCTCTTAGTACTGGCGGCATCCATACAGCATGTAAACTCGTTTATACGACTTTTAAAAATTATAGAATAAAAGAGTTAGTGCACTATTCTTACATTTTATCTTACAGTTTTTTAAAGCATCAAGATCTGCTGTGTAATATATTCCAATAAGCGTATTTCCTTTTTGGCAGATAGGATAGAATGGGAGCCCGCTATTTAAATCAAAACTACCAGCTTTAATAGAGCCATCTTTTTTTGAATATATGCAGTAGCATTGTTTATTATCATAAATAAAACTACATATAAAATGGTTTGATGTTATGAAATAGTCTTTAAGTATAGGATCATTTTCTTCTTTTTTCTTATTCAAGTTATCTGACTGAAATATCAAATTATACACTGGACTTATTTTTCCATCATTCCACATATAAATATCCTCAGACATAGGCTCATGCAGATATATCTCGTTTAAACATGTATTATTCACAAACGATTTTGAAGTATAAATCTGTTCTCCAAATGGAGAAGACGTAAGAAATTTATTTTTTGTATTGCCATTTCTATCAGTTTGGATAAATCTATACTCCCCAGATGATACATCTAACCTTGAGAAGAGAAAACCATCTTTTGTAATTTCAAAATCTAATGGTATAAAATCCAAATTTATCTTCCCTAAATAACTAAAGTTTTTATTATATTTGATAATCTTTCTACTATTATCATCCAAAACAAATAGCGTATCATCAACACACTTGATGGAACTCACATTTACATATTCCTGAGAAGAATGTCCAACTTTTTTTATTTGACTTAATAGTTCTCCTGAATGAATATCAAACATAGAAATTAATCCGCTTTCATCTACTACATATATTTGTGAGCCATTTAAACAAATATCTTTTACCGCTGATATCTCTGTCGCATCCTTCTTCATATAGAGAAACAAAGTATCTACTTTTGATGCCAGTGATGCAAAATCATAAGATTTGTTTTCAAATCCATTTATATGGATAGTATTAAGTGACTGCTCAGCTCCATTAGAGCACGAACATATAAGGATTAAAACTGATATATAAATCAATAGTTTACTCATAAATGCTATCTATTTTTGATTACTTAGCTTTGAAAATTTGATAGAGAACTAATAAAAAGTTGTCTCCAGTGATTATTTCTTAAACTCCAAAAATTGCAATACAGGGTTTGAAAGAGTATCCGTAAGAGAAAGACCTTTAATCAAAGGATCTATTTCCTTATTATTTTTTTTACATTCCTTCAGATAGTTACTAATTGCTTCCGCTGGAATAGCCATTACTATCTTGTCTTTTTTTCCACTATATGGTATAAACCATGAACTCGAATAAGGAATAAATCCATCTTCAAAGTACTCATACGACTCGCCACATCTGGCATTTTTGTTTACTTTATAAAATGGTCCCTTATTGGTGTTAAAAAATATAACAGAATCGGTAGCATGAATATTTTGTATTATCCATTTATTATCAAGATTCGCATCTATAAACCTACTACCATACAAATTCTTACTCTTTTCATAGGAAAACCAATTTTTGCTAAAGTCAATAGTATATGTATCATCTATCTTGCCATCTTTTATTTTGTAAATGTTATTATCGAATGGCATAGAAAAATAGATATGATCATCATTTCCACATAACAATTTTCCAAATCCCCTAACGCCTACAATACCCTCGTCAAAAGATTTTAGTACGACATATTCGCCAGCGAGGTTATCCTTATCGTATCTTCTTAATTCATACGATTTGTTATCTTCAAGAACACAAAAAGCATATAAAAACTTGTTATCTGTTGTTATTTCGGAATAATATGTTCCTGTTTCAACACATTCCAATAACTTAAGATTTGAATCGAATATCATCAACTGGTAAGGCCTATCGCAACTAACGATAATGCGTTGACGACTGGCATCAAGTGCACAATCATTGATATGAACATACTCATTCTTGCCTTTTCCAATCAAATTGGCAGTTGAAGCAATAAAGCGCCCTGTTTTATCAAACAACAAAACTTTATTGCCAGTTATGTCAGAAATGACGGTACCATTATTCAATGATAGAACACGATCAATTCTACTAATATAAGACTCTTTTTTACCATTGGTTTTTAAAGCCACAAGATTTGGATTAGAAAAATACTGTTGCTGAGAAATCGGTTTATCGCTTTCCGCTACCCTAACCAAAGTTTCTTGATATGTTTGGCAAGAAAATGGTAATGCCAATGCAATAGCATACAAAAAATATTTTATGTAATGTTTTATATTCATCACTAGTTCTTGGTTGAAGTTAATAAAATAATAACAGTCCAAAACGACTATTGTATAATCACATAGGTTTATGTAAAATTGAGTCTGCAACAAATAGTTATAGCCCTTCAAATCATAAATCTACACCATTTACGTTCTATTTCAGGTATTTTTTGATAGATTATTATCAAAATGACGCATGCTTACCTTTAGTACGTTTGTATAGTAATATGAAAAAACTAAATTCAAAGATACTTTTTGCTACGGACTCAATAATAATTCACAAATCCTCTTCCAATCTGTGTATTGAATTATTAAGAAAAAGAAGTGTGATTACCTGTACATTTTACCTGTTCAGCCGATGTTATTTTCCAATCAATAATACCATTAAAACCAGATAGTTCTCCGTTACCATATGCGTAACATTCTTTATAGGTTATATGTGATTTTACATCTATGGATCCACCCAGATGGGTTACTTGAATGGTTTCTCCATTAAATACTCCAACAGTATTATACATAGGAATCCCTGCACAATCACTAACACTTCCAGTATTTTCATCATTACTTAAAGCCTCTACATTCTCTGCGAGAAGAAGATCTGCCTCTGACTGATTTGCTGCGTTGTAGGCTTTCATTCCTCCAAAGCCTGCTGCAACAACACACGCACTGGCTAATGCCAACTTAAGTTTTCTTTTCATGTTTTAAATTATAATTAATTAATGCCTACTCTTTTGGGCTCCCCCCCGGATTTTCGGCACTTCTCCGTTGCACGCTACAAGTCTGCTAAATGATTTTGATATCAAAATGACTTTCTTTAAGCGTTGCTAGTTATATATATAACGTTTTTTCTATGTTTGTTTCCAAGTAGAAAATACTGGAAATCGTTTTTTCAGCAATTTGTTTGTCATGATGTTAATAGGGTTTAGTTTCTATTTTCGCAATCATTCCACAAATAATTGTGGAGACTACAAATTGTTTTTTAAGTGGAGTCAATAATGACAGGCACTAGATTTTGATTGCAAATATCAACAAAAAATTAATACAACACAAGTTATTTCTCTGTTATTTTTACATAGTGTAACATATAATAAAACTTTTGTTACAAAGCATAAAACATGCTTCTTTTTATAATGACTGAACTTTAGCAAGTTCAGAAGATAAAGGAAGTAAAAGGGAGTTATGCCGCTTTCAGCGGTGAAGATAGAGGACAAATGCTTCGCAATTATCTCTTCGCTTACAAAGATGTACCAACTCCGTTGACAGCATCAGCTCTATCGATGACCTTCGATTGAAGATTGAAAAATTAAGCGTAAAGCGCTTTAATACTTTTTTTTTCAGCAAGAAACGCAATCAGTTAGTTAGCCCTTTCCTACTGGAGAGGGATGGGAGAGGCTCTGTTTATCGCTCATAGCATGTTACTATTGCTTGCATAGATGCCAGGCATCATTATGCTTTGAGATGTTTTCTTGGTTCTTTTTTTATTATTGTTTCTTTATCATTTTTCATCTATCATTTTTCATTTAGCGGAGCGCATAATGTTTTCTCGGTTTTTCTTCTAAATCTCAACACATTTTTTTGCAAGTGAATCGGTAAAACAGCATAGATAAACCAAATACAGATTTCATTATCTAAAAAAATATTGTTATTATACTTTCTTATTTTAGGATATTTCGTTTTAAATTATTAAATTCGCTGTCACCAAACTGCGGAGAAACAGTCTTGCATGTTGCATGGTTGGCTTCACTATCTCCTATGCGAGGCAGACCCTCACTGTGAAGCGTGAGCAAAAGTCGGAAAACACATACCATGTCCCAATTTTTAATTAAAACTTATTCAAAGGCAGAACTTGCCATTTTGTATTTCCCTGAGAGTAATTCAACCCATGTAGCCGTGAACAGGCTGATGAGCTGGATAAAACATTGCACTCCTTTGTGGGAAGATTTGCAACGACAGGGCTATAGAAAAACCACAAAATGGTTTTCACCACGCGAAGTAAGACTGATAGTAGAACATATTGGGGAACCATAATACCCAACCTTTCCTCTGCACTCTCCAAAGGAGAGGGAGACCCCAAAGTTTACCATTCTGTCGCATATCCTCCGTCCCACTCCCCTCGGAGGGGTCGGAGGAGGTTTAACGTACAGAATCGTATAGAATCGTATGCGAACGTATAGAAACGTATGATTGATATTTTGTGGTGCATTACCTTTGCATTGTGTTCATGAGACAACAACATCTCAAACACAGTTCGAAGACGTCTCGAAAGAAAAAGAAGACCCTACCCAGTCTCCCCAACTCGAAGTAAACTTCGCTATTATCTCCTTCGCTTACACAGATGCACTAACTACGTTGACAGCATCTGCTCAGTCGATGACCGTTGGTTGAAGATTGAATATTGAATATTGAAGATTAGTCGGCTATGCCGATATAATATTTAAATCTCTCATTATTTCAATGATTTACATCTTTCTTAGGGGAGGGAGGAGTCGCAAGCAAATAAAACTCTTCCCCCTTGAGGGGAAATTGGGAGGGTCTTTGAGATTATTAACTAATGTTTAACCAAAGACTCCTTATAACTCCAGTAGTTATAATTCCTCCCCGTCAGAGGGGAGATTAGGAGGGGTCTTTTATCCCTGCTCACCCTTCAGCAGTTATAACCCTCCCCAGATGGAGATGGAAATATTGAGATATGAAAATATTATATCGGCGAAGCTTATAATTTTCAATCTTTAATTTTTCAATCTTTCTAAGGGGAGTTAGGAGGGGGCAAATATGGCAATAATAACACCTATCGATGCCATTAAGGGCATCAGTGGAAAGTATGGTAGCGATAGTAATGACTATTTCGCAACCAACAAAACAAGTAACAGAATCAGACTTGCAAAGTTAGCTCATCCATTTGAGGGACCTGCAACAGAGAAGCAGTTGGCTCAGCAGAGCAAGTTCGCAGAACGTCAAGTAGCTGCAAATGCATGGCTCTATGCAAATAGACCAAGTGAAGCAAACGGCAGTAAGGGTTCGATGGCATACCAGTTAGCTAATAAGCTAAAACGTACCATGCATCTCTCGAACATTAAACAGGTTGTCTTCAAGTACATGGACGAGAATGGAAATGTAAAACTACCTGAAGCCCATCCCGATCTTCCCAGCGGGGAAGGAGGTCAAACTGGTGGAAATGGTGGAGGAGGAGTAACTCCAAGCCCAGAGCCAGGTGGCGATGAAGACCCATCCCAGCCTTCCCTCTAAAAGACCCTACCCATCCTCAATGGTCTTTATACCCCCTTCGTTTCCCCCGTTCCCGGGGGACAGAAACCCCTCGTGAGGGGAGGAGTTGAAAGACCCATCCCAACCTTCCCTCCAGAGGGAAGGAGTTGTTTAAGCTCAAATTAATTGTTTAACTTAAAAAAATCCTCTCTAACCACTTGCTAAGTTCATTAATACTAACCAATTCTGTCAGCAGCTAATGAGCGAAGCGAGGCTCTCTCCCCCTCGGGGAAGAGCGGGGAGAGAGGTTGGTAACTTTATGAAAAAAGAAACTTGGAAACTGGTGATTCAACTGATAGTGTCAGTTCTCACCGCAGTAGCTACTACGCTTGGTGTGACAAGCTGCGTGTAGCAGGCGCACGCCAAAGGCGTGCTAAATGATAAAGGATAAAAATGATAAAGTATAAAGAAGGCGGCATTATGCCGCCTTTTTTTTGCTATTATCTCCTTCGCTATACACTTGCACCAACTTAGTTGACTGCAAGCACTCAGTCAGTGAAGAATCAAATTCAGATTAGGTTTTTCTTCATAATTACTCGAGCAAGGAACGCAAGCAGTTTGATCTCCCTCGCCTTCGGAGAGGGTCGGGGTGAGGTTGTAATTCTTTTTCTTGCGCAAAACACAATGTTTGTATAAAAGTAAAAAACGCTACTGTAACGATAGCGTTTTACTTGTTTATCAATGAATCGAATTCATGATTAATATGGAGTGTATCTGTTTTTTTTAAGCAAGAGAATTATTCCTTTAGAAGATCTTCCAGAAAATTATAATTATTGGTAATTATGCAATATGCGCATATAATTGAAATGATAGCAACTAAAGAAACAATTATAGAAAATAATTTAATTTGTTTTGGAATATCAAACATTTTTATAAAAATTTAATCGCATTCAAGCTGGTTGTTTACAAGTTCAAAATATTTGCCTCTTTTTTTCATTAGTTCTTTATGACAGCCTTCTTCTACAATATGTCCCTTATCTAATACTATAATGTTATCTGCATTTTTGATAGTAGATAATCTATGAGCAATTACTAATACGGTTTTATTTTGAAAAAAATATTGGAGATTGGTTGTTATTTTCTTTTCAGTATAACTATCAAGAGAATTTGTTGCTTCATCCAGAAAAATATATTGAGGATCTTTATACATTATTCTGGATATTAATATTCTTTGTTTTTGACCTTTGCTAAGACCACGTCCATTTTTCCCAATTTGTGTATTAAATAAACTAGGCGTATTATATATAAAATCATCAATGCATGTTTTTTTTACAACGTCTTGCATTTTGCTAGTTTCTATAGGTATATTGTCTGCAATCGCAATATTGTTTTCGATAGTATCTGAAAAAATGTACCCATCCTGCATAACAACTCCGCATTTTTTTCTCCATTCTTCAATATTTAAATCTTCTAAATTGACATTGCCTATAGTTATGTTACCTTTGTTTGGCTTATCATATCCAAGCAGGAGTTTTAGTAAAGTGGTTTTGCCACTTCCGCTAAGCCCAACAATAGCAGTAATCTTGTTCTTTTGTATTGTAAAAGATATATCTTGTAAGGCATAATTTTTGTCAAATATATTATACTTATATGAAAGCTTTTCTATTTTTATATCTTGCGAACAATCAGATGGTAGCATGTTTTTTGAAGTTTTATTAACTTCATCTTCTTCGTTGTAGATTGTACTAATTCTTTTTAAACCTATTCTTAAATCTTGCCACTTATATATGAAATTTATAATTTGATCTATGGGAGATTCCATTTGCCCCATAACATATTGAATTGCCAATAGAGTTCCTAACGACAATTCCCCTTTTATTACAAGAAAAGAGGTCAATACAGTTATAATAATATCTCTACCTTGATTTATAAACGTTGCTCCAATCTTATTCATTTGGAATAGAGTCAATCTTTTTATTCCAAGTTTCAGTCCTTCGGAATAAATAGTTTCGAAATCATGAGTTCTTTTATCAGAGCATCCTTGTATTTTAATTTCCTCTATGCTGTCAAATAATTGATACATAGAGCTTGTTTGCATAGATTGTTGCTTGAATAAGTCATAATCCATGCTTTTTCTTATATCCAAAAAAAGAGAAGTCCATGCAGCATACCCCAAAATGCATATTATATAAATTAAAAATATGCTATAATTATAGTGAATGAGCACAAAACTAGATACGATTAAGCCTATGATGGATACAGATATGGTTACAGTATCTGTCGAAAGAAAAGTTACGATACGTGAGTGATCTTCCATACGTTGGATTAGATCGCCTATTGTTCTTTTTGTGAAAAAGCGTATTCGTATTTTTAGAAGTTTTGATAGATATTTTGATAAAAATTGCGTGCTTATTTTTGAGCTAAGATATATTGTGATTTGTGCTCTTGAAATGTCAATAAGACATTTACTAATAACCAATGTCATTTGGGCAATGAGAAATAACCAGATAAAGCTTATATTTTTTTTGGCAATACCTTTATCTACAATGTCCTGTGCTAAAAATGGAAGTATTAATTGAATGCACAATATTATGAAAAAAGCCCAAGATAAATAGATTAGAGGTTTCCAATTCTCCGTAATATAACACTTAAGCTCACTAATTTTTTTAAGCTTTGATATTTTCTTTTCTATGCATAGAAAACTTTTTTCAGTTTTAGAAATATACGCCAATACACCTTTACCATTATTGATCCATATGTTTATAAAGTCTGCAAGCCTGTAATCTTTTATGCCAAAAGCAGGATCTGCAACTTTTATATAAGTTGTTTTTTTTCTAGTATAGATGGAATATATTACAACATAATGATTTTGATTTACTAATGCAATTAAAGGAAATTCTATTGAAGGGGATAAAAATGTGCTTTTTGCATAAAAGGCTTGTATATCTAGATTAAGTTGCTTCGCTGCATATATAATCCCTTTCAACGATACTCCTTCAAGCGAGAAATCACATTTTTTCAATACGGTGTCATAGCTTATATAGCCAACTAAAAACCTAAAGACCATAACAAGGCATGCTATACCACAATCTTTAGAATCTTTTTGTTTTATGAAATAGTATCTTTTACTATGCATTTTCTCTTTCTTTTCTTCTTATTTCGTAATCAGTTATTAATCTTTGTTTTATATCAAACTTATATGTTGGACATGCATTTCTTTTTTCATATAGAGCTAGCGGACATCCACCACCACAAAGAGGATAGAATATACATTTGAAGCATTCATATGTTCCATTTTTGATTTTTTCTGAAAAATCCAAAAGTGTAGTTTTAGACTGTTTTGTATCAAAAGGCCTGTTTTTTGAAGCAATCATATTCCTTTCATCTTTGTATGCTGAATACGGGAATTCCCAACATGGATATACGTTTCCAAAGGCATCTATAACTTCATTATGTTCTGATTCCACCATGCAGGAAGAAAAACTACGAGTTGGGATTAATGAGGCTGTAGAAATGTTATTTTCAATACAAAAACGAGTCCATTTCATATGATGAATAGAAAAATCTTCATGTGAAAACGAGTCTTTTCCTGCATTGTTGCCTCCCCAATCTTCCACGGGGGCAAATGAAATATAAATTTTATTTGCAATTTTGTCTTCAACTAACATATACATTAGTTTGTCGACTTCTTTGTAATTTTTCTTATCAATATTAATTCTAATTTGTATTCGTGCATCTTCTGATATATATTCATAAGATGTGACAATTTCTTTTATATTCTTGTATATTGTATCAAAAGTTTTACCTCTATTTTTTTTCAAAACACGTCGTTGATCGTGTGATTCTGATATGCCATCTAGTGTTATTTGATAGCTTTTTACCTTATGTTCTAATAAAAGATTTTTGAAAATATCTTTTTTGAGAAGATAACCATTAGTAACCATATCGGCACGATATTTTATCCCGTATGATTTGCATAAATCTTGAAGTTTATAAGATAAGCTACGAATAGTAGTTAATCCTAACAACGGTTCTCCGCCATACCAAGTAATTTTTAATTTCTTGTATTTTGGCGTAGTGTCAAGTATGTGTTTTATCCTGTTTATACAAAAATCTTCAACATCATTATCCATCTGATGGTTAATATGTTCTTGCCCACAGTAGTGGCAACCAAATTGACAGTTTGCTGTAGGTTGAATAGTTATGGATAGTATATCATTTTTTTCTTTAAAAAATTTGTTTTCTTTTAGGATAGAAGCAAACTCATTTTCTTCTTTTGGGACAATAATTTTGTATTTTATTAGCTTATCCATTAGGCTCTCTGGTATATTAGAGAAGTCGTTTGTTTGGAACTTCTTTAAAGTATCTGTTCTTATTAATGTTGACAAACTGCTTCTTGTTGAAAAAACAAATACTTTTTCTAAATTGTTTTCCTTTTTTACAGGTGCTATATACAAATATTTTGATAGTTTCATAATTGCATCAAATATAAAACAAGAGGCTTGAACTATTCAAATAAAATGGTCGGTTTTCTGTTTTATTATTAGCCAACACCTCTTGTTAGTACAATTAATTGTTACATAGGAACTCTTTTATCAGTTCCAACCACATTTTTCTAATTTGGGACAGGTGTCGTTATTCCAACTGCACTCACGGAGATTTCCGCAAATTTGATTTGACATTTCATATTCATTAGCTCCTCCAAGCTGGAAAGCTTCGTCCTCATTGATTAATTCAATCTCTGTGTTCATTAATTCTTGTTTCATAATTCTAATTTTATGTTAATACTAACCGACTTTATTCCGATGATATTCTGTTTGATTCATCAACAATATTTTGCTGAATGTGTTTTACTAAACGTTTGTTTGATATAGTATATATCATAGTTAGTGATATTTTCTTATTGTCAAATGTGTTTTTTTGATAAGAGCATATATTGTTGTAAATTCTACTATTGTTTGCAAAATCTTGATTAAATATATCGCCAAAACTCAAAGTAGATTTTAGTTTATTTTTTATGATGTTGTAAGTGGCGTCTAAAGTTAAATTACTCCTATTTCTCCAATATACACCATGTTCTTTTTGGGGGAATAAATGCCAGTAATTTATGTTAATATAAAAGCGATTTTTATTGTCTAATTTAACTAAAAAATTCGTTGAAATAAAGTTATTCCAGCTTTTATTTCTTTCTGTTTCCGTAATAAAAGCTTTGTCCCAATAGCTCTCCCATGAGAGTTTTGCTAATAATGCAGTAGAAAATGATTTCATAAAACTCATGTTTATTCCATATTGTTCTTCACTTTTGAGATTAGAATAACTATTTATGATGTTCTCTTTGTCTTTTATACTAAACATAATGCACGAATTCTTGTACTTTTTATAGTAAAGTTCAATGTTAAGATTCCCTTTACTTATTCCACAATTTATGTAGTGAATTATTTCTGGTTTTAAATTTGCATTTCCAATTACATAACTGGTTGGAGAAAAATAAACAGGAGAAATCGTTAGGTTTGTATAAGATACCTTTTCGACTTCTTTTGAGTAGCCAATAAACATTTGACCAAATTTTCCTTCCCAAGTTGCTGTAAAATTTGGAACTGCATGTTTATAATTGTTTATATTACCAATATAGTTTTGATGGGTATATTCGTACTTAATCCCACCTGAGATATTTACTTTGTGAAGGTCAAATGAAGTTGCAAAATATATGTTCATATTCTTTTCGTCATATTGAGCTTGCTTCTTTAAATTTGAAAGCGCATAATTTGAGACGAAACGAAGTATATTGCCAGAAAGACCATATTGTATCTTCCATTTATTATTTATTTGTGACTCTACGTCTAATTTTAGATTGTTTATTTTATATTTGTCGTAAGTGTATTGTTTTACAATCTCTTTTGTTATGTAGTCGTTGTTGTATTTATTGTTTCGATAGTAAAAGTTATATAGTAAACTTATAGTGTTATTTCCGAAAGAATAATCATCATAAATCTGCAGTATGTTGTTTTGGTTTGTAGAGTGAGATTTTTTTGAAAGAGCTTCGTTGGTAATGGTCGTATTTCTTCCTAGTCCGTTTAATTCTAATGATTCATGTATATACGAAATGCCAAGGCGGTTATTATTATTTTTAGATTCTGCACTTAACATTGATGTATATGGAGTTGCTTTTTGTTGGAAAAAAGATGTTTCTGAAACTAATTGATTTGTTTCAAAGTTATACGTTGTCGAAGACAATCTTGACTTTGACATCTTTGCATAATTTGTAAAAAAGTTAATATTTAAGTTCTTTTTGTTAAATCCGAAAAATACGTTAGTTCTTTCACTCCATTTCTTTCCTTTGGTAATACTCTCACTTATATTTGTTATAACTCCATTTGTATTTGAAACTTTTGTTACAATGTTTATGATTCCTGATTTGTTTGAAACAGGGTATTTTATAGAGGGATTAGGGATAATTTCAATATGGTCAATCTCGTTTGTATTTTTTGAATTGAGGAAAGCCATTAACCCATCGCCAGTTAAAGAAGTTGGTTTGCCGTTGATATAGATCGCTGTAGATTCTTTACCCAATATATTGAAACAATTTTCTTTTTGAGTAATTAAAGGACAAATAGTTAGACCTTCACTAAAAGTTTTACCCATAAAAAAGGGGATTCCTTTAATTTGAATGATATATTTATCACCCTTTTTCTTTGCAAATTTATATTGGCTTTTTACTATAACTTCATCCAAAGTGTCGCCTGTTATACTATCGGTGATATTGTAAAAAAGCTTCTTGTTAGTAATTGCATTTGATGATAATGATATCAATAATAATGTAATTAATAATATTTTTTTCTTTTGATCTTTTGTCATATTGTATCTATCTGTTGAAATAGATCTTTTTGGGTTCGTTACTATAGTTTTATATTCTGGAATTTTAGTAAGCAATAGTTTACATAACATTCATATATCCAACATATTCAATATATCCATAGAAACAGATACTTCCACGGATAAGTTGTATCTCAAATGTTCCTGTTAAATAGTCAGGAAGCGATATTTTGTTTGAATTAGTATCAACAACTGAACTATACTGAATGTTGCCATTCTCATCAACTAAGCGAATAATGTCTCCATTGCATGGTCTGTCAATTTGCAATAGATAGCCGTCAATAAATAATGAGGGCTTTCGCATAGGTGCCCTACTGATGGGTTTATGCCCAATGCTTGGGTCGTAATTCCTAACATGTAGTTCAATTTCTTCTTTTATCGCCTTTGCATCGGTTGGGAAACTTAACAGCAAGGAAATGAATCCTAAAATGATTAGTAATCTTCTCATATTTTGTTTTGAATTTGTTTCCTGCAAAGTTATTGGGAAAATATCCGACCGCAAAAATTGCAAGAATGAAATTTTGTATCAAAACAGCCAAAATAAAAATTGTCGTTCTCGTATCTCGTTGATATACTGCAAAATAAAAATATTTTTAATCAAAGTTAATCAAATGGTATTTTGAGACAAAAATGAGACAAAAATAAACGAAATTTGAGCTCACACGCAAAAGCCAGTGTTGATATTTAGAAGAAAAACCGAGAAAACACCTCTATGCGCGCTTCGCGCTAAATGATAAATGATAAAGCAGTAACTCAAACTGTTTGATCTCCTTCTACGTTTTGCCCTATGACAAAAGTACTGGGGTTTCTGTCCCCCGGGAACGGGGGAGATTTGTCGAAGACCCACTGACCAAAGGGAAGTAACGCGAAGAGGGTGTAAAGACTATTGAGGGATGGGAGAGGCTCTGTTTTTCTTCTTTTTAAAATCTCAAGTAAAATAATTCATTTGCGAAACTTTAGTTTACTCATTAAAATGAGTTAGAGTTTTTGGGGCATAGTAATTTACAGGGGGGGGCTTATTTTAGCGACGAAATGAGGTTGCGCTTAAATGAAGATGCCTCTTTTTTATTGAATAGTTTGTAGTTTGCTCTTGCCTTTGCCGTAGAGATGGCAGGTGAAGATGATGCTGTCATTTTCACTATTATTCCTTCGGGGAAATTTAAGATTAAGAGTATTGTTGTATGTAGTTCAAGAGTTGACAACGAAGCATTGATGCAGAATCTTTCATAGGCAGCAGGCATATATTTGTTGAACTCCTGAAGTAGCAGCTCCCATTCGGCATTTGTTGGAACAAGCTTTTCGGTTTTGTTTTCCGATTTTTTGTAGAACAACTGAGCAATATTGCTGTTTGCAAATTCTTGCAATTCATCTGCTTCAGAAGGTATGTTTTGCTTTTTCTGCAATTCGGCTATGGTTGACTTTAGTTCTTGCATCTTTGCCTCTTTCGATTTTATCAATGCCTCATAGTTCTTAGCTCGCAGTTGTTGAAGTTCTTCTTGTATTTCTATTTTTTGTGATTTAGCAGAATAGAGCGATTTTTCGAGGTGGCGAATCTCTGCTTTTTTCTTTCTTTGATTGTGATGATAATAGATTGATAGAAGTGAAACAACGAATAAGAACACAACCACGCAGTTTATAGCTACAAGTTTGGCATTGTGTGCTTTGGTCTTTTCCTTTTCTGCTATTTTCTGGCTGCGATTGTAGTTATATAAGGCTGCAGTTTGGTGCACAACGTCAATCTGCATCTTGTTATGGAGTGAGTCGAGGGCTGCTTCTCTTAGTTTTGAATAATATACAACAGAATCAATATTCTTTTTGCTCTGGTACACTTGCATCATGCCGTGATATGCATCAGGAGAGAAGGGTATTAGTTTTCTGAAATAGTATTCGGCAGAATCTAATTTGCCGAGTTGCAGTTCATATGTTCCTTTTGAGAAATAATAATATTCCCGTCCTTTGGCAATGTTGCCATTTTTGTCAAAGAGTCCCGATTGATGTTCAAATATATCCATCAACTCTTTAGCCTTTTTAAGATTATGGCGTTCAATGTATATAAAGATAGGAACAGCCAAAAGTTCTGCAGCATCTTTATGACACCCCAGTTTATCAAGAGAGTTATATGAATCTTTTATGATAGAGAGAATCGTATCTTTTTTGCCCAACAGGAACAATGGTCTTATAAGTTGAGTTCTCTCTCCGTAATATCTTATGCTGTCGCCAGTTTGCTTAACGCAATCAATATATTTCTTTATAGCCCAGATTTCATCGTTGGGTAGGTTCTGTTCGTGGAACACGGCAGACATCTGACCGTATATTCCAATAAGGGTGTTCAGATTATATGTTCCTTTAGTGCAGGTAACGGTATCAGCATATTCAAGTGCATTGTAATATTCCTGTATAGCTTCGGGCGATTCACCTATATCGGCAAGAGCCCTTCCCTGCAGATAATGTGCAAGCATTCGCTCCTCTTTTGTTCCGCTGGCGTCAAAGTAGTTAACCAGTTCTGTGGTTAATGAATCGGAGGTGAAGTCAACGAAGTTTTTATTCTTTGCATCTGTGAGATACAGCAGATATTGCATGCGAAGGTTGATGCTGAAGTGGTCAGCATCTGCTTCCAAGCCCTTAAGAATCGCCAATGACGAATCCGGGTGGGAACACATCAGCGACTTTGCTTTTTCAATGGCTGTAGTGTATTCCTTACGGTCAGAACAGCCAAGAAACAGGCATAAAATGATTAGTATGTAGGTTAATCGACTCATATTTGCATACAAAGGTAATTATTTAATCCGTATTTCGATTAACAAAACAGGGGAAATCTGAAAATACAAGACAAAATGAAAACACAGATACCACTCTAATTTACGCAATGATGTTTAACGTTAATTATCGTGTAATTTTTCGTTAATTTTAAAGCGCTTTTGCGCTTCTTTATCATTTATCAACCAACGGTCACTGACAGAGCGTTTGCTGTCAGCGCAGCTGGTGCAAACATAAGGGCGAGGAAGGAGTTCCTCTGACCAAAGGGAAGAAATTCTCCTTTATCCTTTAGCGAAGCTCCGCTTCGCGCATCATAGGCTTTTTCTAAAAAATATAAGAAAATGGGAGTGAAGGGAGATGTCTCATTCTGAGCCATTGCCAAGTTTGATGTTTGGCTTTAAGAAAGCAAGCTTTCTCAAGCCATCATCAACCTTAACCTCCTCCTTTAGAGGATACCTCCCTTCACTCCCTTGGAAAATGTAGCGCTGATGCGCCATTGCACAATCGTGCAAATGATATCAACCAATAACTTTGAAGTTTGAGGTTTGAACATTGAACTTTTGTGGCAAGAAACGCAAGCAAGTTGGTTAGCCCTTCCCTTTTGGGGAGGGCTGGGAGAGGCTCCCTTTATCATTTAGCGAAGCTCCGCTTCGCGCCGATCAACCCTATACCTAAAAGTGAGGATGCAGAGCGAGGGTAATCTCACTATTTTAGCGAGGGCAATCTCACTATTTTTAAGTATTGCAGTTTTTAACATTTTGTAATACTTTTGCAGCCGAAAAAATAACCAGATAATAGATTGAATATTTTATATGAAGAAGCTATCACTTTTATTGGCTATGGCTGTATGTACTCTGCATGTTTCTGCTAAAACAGCCCTCGTAGTAATTGCTCATGGTTCTCCATCACAACAATGGAACAAACCTGTTCTTGACTTGGAGCGCAAACTAAATGAAATCTCAATAAAAGGTATCGACTACAAGCGTGTGGCACTCATGGAGTTTTCGCAACCTAACATACCATCTGTTGTGAGAGATTGCGAAAAAGAAGGTGTTGACACTATCTTTGCTCTTCCCTTGTTTATGGCTCCATCAAGTCACTCAGAGGATGATATTCCTAATCTGTTGGGTGTGAAATACGACCCGGATGTACGTGAGGATTTGAAAAACGAAGAGGCTGAGTTTGTAAAGAGTAATATAAAGTTTGTTGTTGGTCCTACTCTCTATGGTTCTAACCTAATAGAGAAAACCATGTGCGAACGCATAAAGGAAATGTCGGTAAATGCTGCCGAAGAAGGTGTTGTAATTCTTGCGCATGGCGATCCTGAGCGCATAGGCTATTGGAGAATCCTTTTGGACAGAACAGGCGAATATATTAAGCAGAACACAAAGATAAACTATATTGATACCGAACTTATCGCTATGGGACAGAACTTTGCTGCTGATGTTACTCCACTTCTTGACAAAGCAAAGAAAAACAAGAAACGTGTCTTGGTTCAAGGTATATACCTTATGTCGAGTGTTGCCGATATGGCAAAGCGCACAGGACTGATGAAGGCTGGTGATAAGAATGTTGTTTTCGGTAACTTCGGTATTCTGCCAAAGTCGGAGAACGAGGTTGTAAACTGGATTGTTGAAACAACAGAAAAGTGGAGCAGTTGCCGATAGGATATTGCGAATTACAAATTTGGATATTGGAATTAATTTAATTACGAATTACGAATTTTGAATGTGAAATTAGTTGCGCAAGCGCAATTATGAGTTACGATTTTTAAATTGTTATAAAAGCGCTTTGCGCTTCATTTTTCAATCTTCAATATTCAATAGCGTAGCGCATATTGTCACTATAAAAACTATAGTTCTATTTTTTTTGATAGAACTATAGTGTTTTTTTTATATCATTATAAGAACTTTTCGAAAAGATGTCGTAATTTTGCACTAACTTATTAAAATGGCACTATATGCGCGAAAATGTAAATGATTGATTATGCTATGAGAGAGAATTTTAATAGCTTTAAAAGATTTTTAATGCTGATGCTTTTGTGTGTATTTTTCGTTGATATTTATGCACAAAGCAATAGTACTTCACTTTATGGATATGTATATGACGACAGTGGAGAACCTGTTGTGGGTGCTGTGGTAAGAGTGGAGGGAACCAAGAAGGTTGCCATTACCAATAGCGAGGGACGCTTTTGTTTTGAAGGGAAATGGAACAAAGGTACAAGAATTAATGTTACCAGTATTGGCTTTGAAAAACAATCTGCCACTTTCGATAATAAGCGTATTGACATACATCTTAAAGATATGTGTACGCAGATGCAAGAGGTGGTGTGCAAGGCACGAACCAACGTTAATGCCATTGATGTGCGTGGGCTTACAGGACAGGTGGGTACAGTTGATGTACAACGCTTAGAATCAAAGCCTATGATTGATTTCGGACTTGCTTTGCAGGGACAGGTTGCTGGTCTTGTTGTTACCAACTCTGGTGATTTAGGTTCCGACCCCAAGATACGTATTCGTGGCAATTCGTCTCTTCGTGGCGGCAACTCAATAAACGAACCTCTCTATGTACTCGATGGACAAGTTATCACATCAGAGGCTTTCTATAACCTCAATCCTCAGGATATAAAAGATATCAAGGTGCTAAAAGATGCTGCTGCCTGTGCTCTCTATGGCGTGAAGGCTGCCAATGGCGTTATTGAGGTTACATCACAACGAGGTTATCAGGGCACTACAACGGTTTGCTACAGCATGAATGTGGGTGTTACCACACGTGGACGTAGAGGTATCAAGATGATGGATTCGGCAGAGAAACTGGAACTCGAACGATTGTTGGGTAATCCTGAAACTCCAGGTTATAAATATAGCGAAGATTATCTAAGAAAGTATTTCTCAAACGATGAGAACCTTGAGCAGATGATTGCTGATGGACAGCAAAAACTTGAGGAGTTGCGAAACACAAATACCGATTGGTTTAAAGAGCTGCTAAGAAACAATATTTATCAAAGACATAATCTTAGCATACGTGGCGGTAACGACCAAACTACATATTACATTTCAGGAAACTATTCTTACCAAGGTGGACGAATTGAGGGAAACAACAAACAGCGCATGGGTGTGCGACTGAATCTTGACCAGCGCATAGGCAACATTGGTTATCTCATGATAAGTGCCAACGGAAGCTATTCAAAAACTAACACACCCAATGGTTCTAAGAACGACCCTACATCGCTTATTTATCAGCTTAATCCATACGAGACAAAGACTGGTGAACTGTGGTCGTATCCAGGACAAACCTTTGATGACCTGATGCATGAATACCAGGCACAGTCAACCGACAAAGGGGCTGGAGCTACAGCTTCGCTCACTCTCACTCCTGTAAAAGGACTTGATATTGCTGCCGTTGTGGGTGTTGACTTCTCGCTTAACGAGGGAAATAACTTCACACCTTCTACGGCTTATTCTGAAAGAAATGGCGGTGTTCCTGAGATAGAACGAGGCATTTATTCTAAATATAAGAACACCAGTAGCAACATCACCAGTAACCTGCGTGTTACATACACTCGCACCTTTGCTGAAAAACATGATGTTACCATTGGTGCAAACATGGATTATTATCTCAACAATACCGATAACGAACTGATACGTGGTTATGGAGTAGGCGAACTTAATTCGGCTTCTGCCATAAACCAGTCTATCGAAGGAAACAGAAAGCCTTACGTGAGTGCTCCACGCGACAAGTCGGCTCAGATGGGTTATGGCTTGGTTGCTGGCTACACTTTCAACAACCTCTATGATGTCTATGCCACTTACAAACGTGATGGCTCATCGGTTCTCCCTGCTCAGAAACGCTGGAATAGTGCATGGGCTGTGGGTTTGGGGTGGTCACCAAGTAACTATGCCTTCTTGAAGGAAAATAAGGTGCTTACTGATCTAAAGTTCAAGACATCGTATGGTGTTACTGCCAATTTGAATGGTGTATCTGTTTCTTCTACCGTAGCCAGTTTTAAGTATTCAACCTTGAGCTACGAGAATCAGCGTCCTCTTGAGTTTGTGTCGCTATACAATATCGACCTTGTGCCTGAGCAGAACAAAAACTTCGATTTGGGCGTTGACCTCACCTTGTGGCGCAAGGTGAACTTCTCGCTATCGTGGTATAATCGCCAAACCGATCACGCCCTTCTCGATGTTCCTATTCCAACTTCAACAGGCTATCGCTCGCTTATGCGCAATATTGGTGTGCTGCGTAACCGAGGTGTAGAGATGAGTCTTAATGTACACATTCTCGACAGTTACGACTGGCGTCTCAGCGTGGGAGGTAATCTGGCTTACAACGAGAACAAAGTGCTTGACCTTTATTACACCGATAGAATATACGGTTCTGAGGATGCCCTTGTGCCTGATTACGAGGTGGGCAAGAGCTATGATGTGCTTTACGGCCCTAAGTCGTTAGGTATAAACCCTCTCACAGGCTACCCTGTGTTCAGCACACCAAGTGGCGAAAAACAGGCTACCGAGGCTGTTACCAAAGACGATGTAGTGGCTCTTGGACATCTTACTCCTCCTTATACGGGGAGTGTGAACATAAACCTGGGCTACAAGTCGTTTGAGTTTGATGCCGATTTCTACTATGTGCATGGTGGCGTTCAGCGTTTCAACTACAGCTATGTGAGAAGCAAAGATAACGCTAACAAAAACGCTATACACGGGCAAACAGAGAAGATGTGGTTTCATCAGGGTGATGAGAACAAAACCTATTGGACACCTTTCTACACCTCTTCTACAGCCGAAACAAACCTTGTTATGCTTCCTAACTCACGCACCGTGGGAAAGAGCGACTATATCAAGCTATCGATGGTGTCTCTGCGTTACAGAGTTTCGTCGTCATGGTTGCAAAAGCATGTTCCTTTCGTGAAATATGCTACCTTCGGTTTGCAGGGCAGTAACCTTTTCACATGGACGAACTACAAGGAGAGTGACCCGGAGAGCGGACAGCTTAGCGGTACCACTCAGCCTGTTTACACATTCAATATGAACCTCACATTTTAATTGTTGCATGATGTTAAGTAGAAAGATTATACATTCGATATTACTCATTTTGTCTATAGTACATTTCACGTCGTGTTCGCTTAATGTGCCACCTCCTGATTTGTATTCCGATCCCGATGCCATAACCAACGGCAAGGCAGCCCGCTCGTTGCTTGCTTCGTGCTATCTGCTCTATCCTCATGTAGAATATGAACTGTCAACACTCGGTAATGATTTCTGTCTCACAAGCTATTCGGGAAAGGATGTAGCTCAGCAGAACCTCTATCTGTGGCAAGATAATTCAATAAGCAGTTTCTCGTCAGATGCGTGGGCTTCATACTATAATTGTATTGCCAACTGCGATGTACTATTGGACAGAATCTCTAAGGCAAAGAGTGTATCGCCTGCCGACTCTGTTAGTTTGCAACAAACAGAGGCTGAGGCTAAAACTCTCAAGGCAATGGCTTATTTCGACTTGTTGCGCCTTTTTTCATCGCCCTATGATACAAAGGACGACAATTTGGGTATTGTCATAAAGAGCCGCACGGGAGTGGAGACTGTTGCACGAAGTTCCAAGGCTGCATGTGTTGAGTATATTGCCAACCTACTCAAGGATGCTATGAGTGTGAAGAATAACCCAACGGCAAATGGATGGCTATCTACTCGTGCTGCAACATATCTAATGGCAGAACTGAGCTTGTATAGCGGAAACGACAAGGATGCTGCTCATTATGCCCAAATGCTTATAGATGATTGCAAACCAGAATATATCAGCAAGCAGAACTACAGTCGCATTTGGGGAACAACATCGTGCGAAGGTCGTATCTTTGCCATGAATATCAACACATCGTTTTATTCTGGCATACAATATAGTACTGATGGCGACTATTTTGCTCTTAATCCAAAACTGCAATTTGATGAAGCTGATGCAAGAAAAGCATGGACTGTTTACAACAAAAACATTCTTGGAACAGAACGTGAACTCGTTGGCAAGTATAACAAGCTAAACAAGGAAAATGCCAATATTAACTATGTTAATCGCATGCGTTGGGCTGGTGCATATTTTATAGCTGCTGAGGCTTATGCACGTATGCAACAGGAAGATGTAGCCATAGCGACAATAAACGTGTATCTGTTGGCTATTGGTGCACAGCCTTTGGATAATAGTTTGCGTGGCGATGCCCTTGTAAAGGCTATATTGCACGAGAAATATAAGGAGTTTGCAGGCGAAGGACAGAACTACTTCGACTTGAAACGAGTGCACACAGACAAGCTAAATCGTCTTGGTGCATGGGGAACATCAAACCGCAGTTATATCAACAAGAATGATTACCGTTGGACATTCCCTATCCCTGCATCTGAATACCGTTATAATGAAGCGGTAGAACAGAACGAAGGATGGCCTATCAATAGAGATTGAAAATAATAACCATAAAATAAAAAACAATTATGAAGTTGTGTAAAACCTTATTGGCTCTCGCCATTGCCGTTGTTTCTTTGGCATCATGTAGCGAGAGTGCAGACAGTAACGAACAGATGACTAATTATGTAACCCTATCTGTTGAGGGCGAGAGTGCCATGACAGAAGACAATGAAGACGGACTTGTTGTCAATGTTTCTATGGCATATAGTCTGGATCACGATGCTTCTGTTCAGCTTGCTCTTACTGGCGATGAAAAAGAAGCTGTAAAGCTTGATAAAAACACAGTTACTTTGCCTGCTGGCAAGAAAACTGCCTCGGTAAAGGTAGTCTCAAACAAGGCTAATGTGTTGCTCGCTCAGGAAGTTGTCAACGTGGTGGTTACCAGTTGTTCTGATGCAAACATGAAGGCTTTGGATGCTAAAGGCGTTGCTCTTACCATTAAACCTAATGCTGCTGTTCCTGAACTCACAGCCGAGCAGTTAGCTCTTATAAAGGGATATAAGGATAATCTTGGTATTGACCTCACAAAGGTGCTTGGTATTGTTGATGTAAACACTACTGTTACCTTTGGTAATGACGACAAGGAAGGTGAGAACGGCGGTAACGACACTCGTGTGTTCAATGGTAAGTCGGTTATCACTCTTAGTGAGAATGCAACAGCCGAAAAGCCTGTATTGAAGATGATAGCCAACCCTATGGGAATGGAATCGTTTATGTATGAAAAACTATTGCGTTGTACCACCGAAGAACCTGATGGCTATTTCGATGGCGACCCTGTTAATGTGGCATTAAAGGCTGCTGTTAACTACAATAAGAGTACCGAGACTTTCTCTGTTGTTCTCGATAATATCACACTCAACAACGATGGTACACTCAACTTCACAGCGGTAACAAAAGACAATAGTGATGAAGATATAACTATCGTTCCATTCGTATATACTTATTCTGTATGGACACGCCTTAACAGCATGGCAAATGCAGGTGATGTAGTTAACGTAAACGAGGGTGCTACCGATGTTGAATACAGCATTAAGGATCTCATAGAGCAGTATGGCACTTTCAATCCTGCAAAGTATCTTGGTAATAGTGATATAGCTTCAGATGCTTATGGTGCTACACCATCTAATTTCGTGAGTCCATCAGCAAGTTATGATTTCAACAACAACACTATGAGCTTTGAGTTCTCATGGGATTATGGTAATGGTTCATACCTTTACGACTACGTGAGAATAAAGGCTAACTACACTATGCATAAGTAAGATAGAATGAAATTAAAGTATTCTTTACTCTCGGGATTTTTGATTTTGGCTTCTGTAATTGCAGGAGCCAAAAATATTGTCCCTTTATCTTTGCCTTCGGGCACTATAGAAGGTTTTCTACCTAACGGACTTCATTACATCATACACCATAACGACCTTCCAAAGCATAATGTGGAATGTAGATTGGTGATGAATGTTGGTTCTATCAACGAGACAATACAGCAACGTGGAGTAGCCCATTTCCTTGAACACATGGCTTTCAAGGGGAGTGAACACTTTCCAAATAGAAGTGTTATTGACTATTTTGAGCGCCAAGGTATGAAATATGGTAGGGATATTAATGCGTTCACAGGGTTCGACCGAACAATCTATTGGTTCACCTTGCCTATTGACAAGTATTCAACTGATATTATTGATTCTACTCTTCTTGCTGTTGGCGATGTTCTTAGTAGTTTGCATTTGGAAGAGAGTAGGGCAAAGCGTGAACGTGGAATAATCCTTGAGGAATTGCGTGATTATGATGCTGGCGACCCTTTCTATTCTTTAAAAATGGGTAATAGCCTGTATTCTCTTCACATGCCTTTAGGCAGAAAAGAGGATATTGAGGCAATCAACCGTTCCACCCTTTGCGATTTCTATAATAAGTGGTATTCGCCTATGAATGCTACCGTTATCATCGTGGGCGATGTTGATGCTGTTAGCGTAGAAAAGAAAATAAAAGCTATGCTTTCGCCTGTGGGCAATCGTGAGACAACAGCAAAGTTGCCTGTAATACCTATGGATTATGAGAATGGCATTCATGTTATGCAGCTATGTGATTCATTGCGCCATGATATAAAGCTCGACTTGATGATTCCTCACGTAACAGATAAGATGGAATCGGCTGCCGATATGAGCCAAAAGGCTATTATAGATATGATTGTTGACATGATGAACAATCGTATGACTGCTCATGGGGTGAAGGCTATGGTAGCCGACCATTGGTATCTGGGGGATAAAAATCATTTCTCTTTCACCACCGATGGAGTCTCAAAAGGTAATATTCTTGCTGCCGTTGAGGCTTTCTCTTCTGAGTTGAAGGCATTGGCTAAAAAAGGTCCTTCGGCAGAGGAGTTGCAATGGGCTGTGAATATTAGAAAGAGCAAAACAAAGGTTGTTCCTTCAAAGATGGTATCTACAGAATGGATAGACAATTTCATAGATTATGCCATTTTGGGCGATAGAAAGATATATACCGATGCCGACCTTCAGCAGGTAAAGAGCTTGCTGGATGGAACTACCGTTGCGCAGGTTAAGGCAAAAGCTAAGGAGTTGCTTGGCTGTGCTGAAAAGGTTATGCTTGCTGGCATAGATAATGATGGTAGCGAAGAAAGTAAGATTTCAAGCTCTGACATAAAGAAGGCTTGGAATAGCGGTAAGTCTTCACAGGCGAAGCTTTTCATTCTTCAAAAGGAAGAACCTGTTGTGAATGAAAGTAGCGTTGAAATTCCTCAGCTTCTGCTGGCAACACATCCTTACAACGATAATATGATTATCAAGGAAACTCATTATAAGGAGGTTGGTATTGATGAGATAGTGTTAGCAAACGGCTTGCGACTCCTGCTCAAACCAACTGTTGATGATGACGAGAGCATGAGTATCATGGCTGTAGGACGTGGTGGCATAGCTGATGTTCCAGATAGTTTATACAACCATTTTAAGGATGCTGTGGCATACGTTGATATGGGAGGTATAACCACAATAGACCACGACACGTTGTCTTCGGTAATGGTCGATCGTGGAATAATGATGAATGTGGGCATAGAAAACTACTGGCACCAGGCTATGGCTACATCAACACCAAAAGATGCCCAGGTAATGATGAACATTCTTTATGAGAAATTCCATCATCCAGGTAAGGACAAGGAGTCGTTTGACATTTCTGTTCAGGATGAACTTGATAGCTATGGCAAGGAAACTACTTTGGGGCAGATGATGAAACGTGATCAGGCTCGTGTGATAAACAACACGGTTGACTCGCTTTTCGGTAATGCTGTAAAGGCGCAGTTCATTCCTTACACCAAGGACGATATTCGACGATTGAACCTTGATGATATGACTGTTTTTTACAAGCGTTTATTCACCAACCCTTCTGGTCTCACACTTATCGTTACTGGTAATTATCCAGTTGACAGTATTCGCCGTATGGCTGTTGCCACATTCTCTCGTATGAAGGCACCTGAAAAGCCTTTGGCTTTGCGTAATGAGAAGTTCTCTCTTCCAAAGAAGGGGGCAACTCTCACTTTCCCAAGTGACGATAGTACAAAGGCTGCCTGCAATCTTGTTTTTGCCAGCAACTATGAGCCTTCGCTCAAAAACACGCTTATGTTCAAACTTATGCGTGATATTATGCAGAAACGTGTGCTGGCTGTGCTTCGTGAACATTTGAATATTGTTTATTCGCCTTTTGTTGATGCTCAATATCATGGCACACCACAGGATGTGTGTATGTTCCGTCTATTTATTGATGTTGCAAATAGCAACTATCCTGTAATGCTTAACGAGATGAAGAAGATAGTTGAGGAGTTGCGAACTCAGCCTGTTGACAATAGCGAGCTTGAGAAGATAAAGCGCTCTTTCATAGTAACAAAACGTCAGGCGCTTACAGATGTGGCTCCTGCCGAATGGAAACGTTGCTTGACAGAGTTGATAAAGAATGGCGAGACTGTAGCCGACTACAATAATTATGATGATATTCTTCATGGTATCACGCCTCAGGATGTGCTTGAAGGATTCAAAAAATATGTTGATTTCAATAAGTTAGTTGTATTAGTACAGAAAGATGAGAAAGTTAATTAGTTTTTGTTTGATGATATTCGTTGCCCTTGCATCATGGGCACAACAGCCCGAGGCTTATCGTTTATTCGACAGCAAGGGTAAGCCTATTGCCTACGACAAGATTATTGCCGACCTTGCAAAGCAGGATGTGGTGTTCTTTGGCGAGATGCACAATGATCCGATAAACCATTGGCTCGAATACAAAGTGTTGAATTCGCTTTGCCAGAGCCTTAAAGGTGATTTGAGTGTGGGCATGGAGATGTTTGAAAGCGATAACCAACTTATCATAGATGAGTATATGAAGGGTTTGGTTTCTACCGACCGCTTTGAGGATGAATGTCGCCTATGGCCTAATTATTCAACCGACTATAAGCCTATCTTTGATTTTGCTGAAGAGCATCATCTGCCTTTTGTTGCCACCAACGTGCCTCGTCGCTATGCAAGTATGGTGAAAGAGCATGGTTTGGGCATTCTCGATTCTTTAAGCAATGAAGCTAAGAGTTTTCTGCCCAAGTTGCCTATCGACTACGAGACTAACGAACAGGCCATGAGTGGCTTTGCACTCATGAGTATGATGGGCAAGGGAAAGAAGTCTAATCCTGAGTTTATGGGACAGGCTCAGGGCTTGAAGGATGCCACTATGGCGTGGTTCATAGTCAAGAACCTAAAGCACCATTTCATCCATTTCAACGGTAACTATCATAGCGATAGTAACGATGGTATTGTGAAATATCTGTTGAAATATCGTCCCGGAACAAAGGTAAAGACTATCTATAGCGTTAAGCAGGATGATATATCGTCTCTCGACGAAACTTATCTTGGACATGGCGATTACTATATCTGCGTGCCAAGCGATATGGTGACAACCTATTAAGAGTTACGAATTACGAGTTACCAATTTGAAATTGGTCGCTTCGCGATGAATAATTAATCAATTATGAGTTATAAATTGGCAAATAATAATTTAAAATTAAATAATTCGTAATTAAATTAATTCCAAATTTCACATTCGTAATTCCACATTAACAATCACTCTCCCATTATCGTGGCTACGAGTTTTCTTGCACCTCCGTAGTCACGATATTCGCATAGATAGATTCCTTGCCATGTGCCCATGTTCAACTTGCCGTTGGTGATGGGAATGGTAAGACTTACTCCGCTAAGGACTGATTTCGCGTGTGCGGGCATATCATCTGAACCTTCAAGGGTGTGCTGATATTCGGGGCGGTTTTCGGGAACAAGACGATTGAAGATAGTTTCCATATCAACTCGCACATCGGGATCATAGTTCTCGTTGATGCAAAGTCCACAGCTTGTGTGCTTTGTGTATATATTGATTATTCCCGTTTTAGGAAGTTTTGGAAGCTGGCTTATTATCTCACTTGTAACTAAATGAAAACCTCGCGTCTTGGGGCTTAATGTTATTTCTACTTGTAATACCATTCTAACTCGTAAAACTAAATTCGTAATTCTTATACTGGCAAAATTACATTTTTTTTTGATCACTAGTAAATTCTTTGCCCCCAAAAACTCTAACTCATTTTAATAAAAAAAGAAAAACCAAGAAAACATCTCAAAGTATGGCGATGTCTGCGGCATCTATACGAGAATATGTCTTCGGGCTTGTTAAAGCAAGCTTTCACGCCCTCAACATCTCCTCTCTGCGTTATCGCAAGCGATACCGCCTTACTTCGAGAAAAAACACGGCACTTCATGCCTGTAAAAACCTTATACAGAATAAGCATGCAATTACGATTTTTACATTTCGTTAGGGTTTTCGGTGCAAAGCACCGAGGTTTTTCTCTAAAAAAGGTTTGAGCCGTAAGGCGTGTGATTGAAAGATGCTATAAAAAAGCCTCTCCCATCCCTCCCCAATAGGGAAGGGCTAACCAGCAGGAATATGGAATAGGAAGCAAGATAATTTTTAATTGAATAATTCTTCATC